>JGI25331J36430_1000123_pt1 | contig 47937 bp, 36 predicted proteins | sample HigsolmetaAR206D_FD_36430 | JGI IMG/M metagenome (IMG submission 36430) | reverse complement strand
TCCTTTTTGTTTTTTGTTTTGGTCAATGTCCATTCTATCAAAGGGAAAGCAACGTGGCTCTTTTTACATTTCCTTTTTACACAATTTTACGGACTCAACTGTCATTCGTATTTATTAAAATTTTATAATTTACTATTTACAAAGCGACTTATATACGTATAATATATTATAATTAATGAAATCCAAAAATGGTTATTTGGATTTGCTGCGCATTCCTGCTTTTTCTGTCTTTCTAAGTGGACGAGTGGTTTCTGAACTCGGTGATATCCTTTTCACGATGGTCACCATGTGGTACATTCTCCAAACGACCGATTCCGCCTTCGCGGCCTCGATTGTGCCCCTTGTTCCGGCTTTAACCTTTTTATTTTTATCCATGCCGCTTGGAACATTGACGGATCGTTTTTCAAAGAAAAAGGTTTTGATTTTTACGGAGCTTTTTAGAGGTATCATTGTCTTTGCCGTTTTTATTTTAATGTTGACGGATCATCTTATCCCCGTCGAGATTTATCTATCGAACTTTTTGCTCACCACAGGAGAGATCATGTTTGGGATCGCTCAACAATCGGCCTTACCGAATATATTGCCAAATAAGGAGAAACAATTGGGCCCGGCGAACGGATTGATGACTGCCGTCAAACGAACGGTAACGCTCAGCGGCTATGGGATTGGCGGCGTGATTATCGCCGCAATCAACAACTCGTACGCGATTTTATTTGATGCAATCACCTTTTTATTGAGTGCCTTAAGTTTTTTATTTATAAGAATTCCATCTATACAAAGCGAACTGAGAAGAGGAATGAAGGGGTTCCTAAAAGACTGCAGCGAAGGGATGAGATTTATTTGGAAACATGCGTCTTTAAGAATGCTCATCTTGTTTGGAGCGACGATTAATATGTTGGGAGCGCCGCTTCAATTCTTTACTTCTGTTTTTTCTAAAACCGTGTTGCATGCAGGCACGACAGGGTATGGTTTATTGGAAGCCGCGGCAGCTTTAGGTGAAATTATAGGCGCATTGATTTCCGGAAAGCTTTCCCACCGATTAAAATTAGGACACTGGATGTGTATTTCTTTCACTTTAACCGGCATCTCCTTGGTTCTTATGGTTTTATTTAAAAGTCTTTGGACATCGGTCTTGTTATTTGGATTATCCATGGGTGGCAACGCTTTATTAAATATTCCATTAATTACTTCCCTTCAGCTCTTTGCACCGGAAAATATACGCGGGCGGGTAATGGCAAGTTTCGGAATATTCTTCACGAGTTCCGTTCCTATCGGATTGGTGTTTGGAGGGTATCTTACCACGGTTTTGGGACCCATATTGATTTTTATGACCATCGGACTGATAAACATCCTTGGAGGGATCCTCGCCCTTTTTATAAAGCGTTTTTATGAAAATGCCATTACAGAAGAAAATGCATCTAAACGTTCAACCGTATAATTTAATCTAAGGTCAGCCGGATGCTCCGGAATGCCCGTCGCCGTTATTTCAATCGATAGTCTGGGTAAGAGGGTTGGATTTACTTTTTTTCGCGATCAGGGATCTTAACGACCTATGCGTTCTATGCCAATTCGATTTTCACTGTGTTAAAACATTCGGCACCATGTGCGGACTCGCTTCTCATTGATCATGCTACATCTCATACGTTCAAGCCTTTCTGTAATAAATCGATAGTTCATTCCACACCCACTTGTCCCTTTTATTAATTTGCACTCGATGGACTCTTGGTCAATAAAGGGATTTAAAATTCACACCACGATTCGAGGATTAAATTGAACAAGTAAACGCCTTGAAAGGCCTTAAAGACGTCTCATTCTCCTTTTCTTTAATCATCTTTTCATTAATCATTTTTGCTTGCACGTCTATTATGACGGGCTTTTTGTCCATATAGACAGCCGGTCAGTGCCCCTTCGGACGACCTTGATTTTCATATGCGGATGTTCAAGAGATATTCTTTTTTCTATGAGAGCGCTCGCGGCAACCGTCGCCCGCCCGTTCAGATCAAGTTGACAGCATCCTGCTAGGTGTTTGATTCGAGCGTGCTAAGATGTTACATTTCAAGAGGACGCCATGAGGTCTGCTTATGGACCTCACACGGGAGGTATTCAATTTGGTGAAAAACCATTCAAACGCATTGCCGGACATCCGCAAAACGGTGGTGCTGAACGCGCCGATTGAGAAAGTGTGGAAAGCCGTCTCGACTTCGGAAGGCATCGCGGCATGGTTTATGCCCAACACGTTTGAACCCGTTTTGGGCCATCCTTTCATCCTTCATGCCGGCCCTTACGGCGATTCGCCGTGCAAAGTCACGGAACTCGACCCGCCGAAGCGCCTTGGCTTCGATTGGGATAAAGATTGGCACGCGGTGTTTGAACTCAGGGCACTGGAAGACGGCAAAACGGAGTTCACGGTCATTCATTCCGGCTGGGATGCGACGAAGGCCACGAAGTTCGGACAACCGCATCCGGCCGTCCGGCAAATCATGGACAACGGATGGGAGAAAATCGTCAAGGAAAAGCTCGTCTCATATATCGAAGGCTAAATGATGGCCGCGACGAATGAACGACGGCAACAAACCAAAGGCGAGAAACACCGCACTGTGTTTCTCGCCTTTTTCGATAGGCAGAACTTTCCCATCGGTCAACGCCCTGACTTTTTAAGCCTTTAAACGATGATGGGCGGCAAGGTCTTTCCGGTCTCAAGCAAACTCTTTAAGTTGCTTAAAATGGCCGGCCAGCCGTTATTGAATCCTGCAAAGGTATTGTCGTCATCCACATAATCTTCTTTCAAAAGGTTTTCATGCTTAAGGGTCAGCTTGACCGTCGCGGCGCCTATGGGTTGCAGTTTAAACGTGACCCGTGTCGGTTGCTCGCGGGGCGTTTGGTCGCCGACATGGTTCCACGTAAACGAAAGCAAGCGAAGCGGCTCGCATTTCAGCACTTGGCCGTAATCCGTGACCTCGCCGTGCCGTGAATAGGTGACTTGAGAACCGACGCGCCAATCGGATTGGACGCGCGTCCCGAAAAAGTATTTCTCGGTCGCTTCGCCGTCCGTCAACGCTTCCCACAGCTTTTCCGGCGTGGTGGCGATGTAGATGGCGTATGTAAATGTTAAATTTTCCATTATTCCTTCACTCATTTCTCGATGGATTCTTAGCATTTATAAATTCGGCGAACTTCAAACCTTCACCTGATCTAAAAATAACGCCTGATGAAATCCCTTTCAAATTCTTCGCTGAGGACTTACTGTTTCCATGCACCCCCCAACAATGCGTCGTATTCAATGGATATGGCCTCAGGATATTGTGACATCTATGATAATCGTGTTTATGTTGAATGTAAACGCCCTATGTTTCCTACCGCCTCTCGTATTAACCGCTTTGGCATTGCTTTTTAACCCATATATAAAAAGAAAAACCACGTGCCCATCCAAGCACGTGGCAAGGTGTCGGCCGTTTCGGCGAATTCCTCAAATGACGGTGCGAATTTTGTGATGAATGCTACCCGTTACTTGACGATCAAGACCGGGCACTTTGCCGCCTGCACCACATGGTGGCTCACACTTCCAAGGAAAAATTCCTTCACGGGTCCGAGGCCGCGGCTGCCCATCACGATCAAGTCGATATCGTGGCGATCGGCAAAATCCACGATCGCTTGAGCCGGAGAACCGGTCACAATGTGCGTCCGGACGGTATTTTTTATCGAAAGTCCGGCTTTTGCCTCGTCGAGCGTCTTTTTAATCTGCTGATCCCAATCTTCCAACAGCTTTTTGTCGACGGCGTAGTAATCCCCGGGATACATGACCGGATAATAGGGCGTTTTGACCGTCAAAAGGTGCACCGTGATCGACTCATCCGTCCGCGCGATGTTTTCCGCAAACTGCAGCGCTTTCCGGCTCAGCTCCGAGCCGTCAAACGCGACGAGAATGGAAGAAACGCGATAGTCCATTCAAATGATCCCCCTTTTGTATGGTCACGGCGGTGCGGCACCTCCCCTTATGGAAACGGGCCGCGGACGGCGTGCCGATCAACCGATCCACCGGTCCCGCGTCCTGCGGAGAGAGCCAATTCGGATCGCTCGCCGTTAAAAAATTCGGACTCCTTAATTTTATCTTACACTAACGGCGCCTGACGGTCTGTGACCTTTTTCACACCCGCGAGACCTTTCCGAATCCGCCCGGCGTCGGTCGATGTGAAGCATCCATACTGCCGCTACACCGACCCACGGCATTGCGATCAAGCGGCCGGGGGTGTCCGCTCAAATCGCCCAGCGCCCGCCTCTCATCACCGGGATCCGGGAACCGTCGGCCAGTTCCCCATCGATATCGAGTTCGGCGGAGCCGATCATAAAGTCGACGTGGTTGATGCTGTCGTTGACGCCGTGGGCGTCGAGTTCCTCGCGCGTCATGTCCGCGCCGCCTTCCAAAGTCGTCGGATACGCTTCCCCGATCGCCAGATGACAAGACGCGTTTTCATCATATAACGTGTTGTAGAAGAGAAGCCCCGATTGGGAAATCGGTGAATCGTGCGGAACAAGGGCAACTTCGCCCAAGTAATGCGAGCCTTCGTCGGTTTCGATCAGATGTTTTAACGTTTCAAAACCGCTCTTTGCGGCGTAGTCGACGATGCGGCCTTCCTTAAACGTCAGCTCGATCCCTTCGATCAAGTTGCCGTTGTATACGAGCGGCATGGTGCTTCGAACCTTGCCGTTGACGCCCGTTTTAAGCGGGAGCGTGTACACTTCTTCGCTCGGAATGTTCGCGACGAACGGAGTTCCCTTGGCGTTTGTCGACGTCGCGTCGATCCACCGATGCTTTTCGTGGAATTCGATCGTCAAGTCAGTGCCCGGCGCTTTATAATGCAATTTTTTAAACTTTTTTCGATTCAAGACGGCTGCTTTGTTTTGCAGATTTTTCACATGGTTGTCCCAAGCGGCAACGGGATCTTCCTGATCAACGCGCGTCATTTTGAAGATCATCTCCCACAAGCGGGCGATCGCTTCCTCCTTCTCCAAATCGGGAAAAACCTTCGCGGCCCATGCTTCCGACGGGACGGAAATCAATGACCAGCTGACCTTATCTTTCACAATGAATTCGTCGAATTTTTTCAACGCTTCGCCCTCGACCTTGTTGTCTTTTGCCACTTTTTCCGGATCAATATCCTTGAGCAATTCCGGATTTGGAGAATAAATGCTCAAAAATGCCGCGTTCTTTTCGGCGAGCGTTTCAAAAGCGTGGACTTTCCATTCCGGATAATCCTCAAACGATTCCTCCGGCGCGTACAAAAAGCGCGTGCGCGTCAGATCATCGTCCCTCCATTCGATATGAACGTGCTTCGCGCCCGCTTGATACGCCTTTTTGGCCACCAAGCGCACAAACGGGGCGGCGGAAAGCTTGGCCGTAACGACGAGCTCCTGACCTTTTTGGATGTTTACCCCTTTTTTAAGCGCGAGTTCAGCATACTTTTCCAATTTTTCCTGAAACGTTGACATGTCTATCCCTCCATGCGCGCAATCCCTTTACTGTTTTATTTTACCATTGCCCGGCCTCTCCTGTACGATTTATCCGAAAAAATCTGAAACAAAAGCATATCCATGACCTTGGGACCTAGTTTCTATTAAAAAGAGTTTCTTCCTCCCGTCATTCATAGTAAATCGAATATATTCAGGAAAGTCAGCCTCATGAACGCTGGTTATCGATGTATGGATCCAGCCTGCACTTGTCAAAAGGAACCCACATGCGCTTTCAATCCCAATAAAAGTTGAAAGCGTATATCACTTCTCTAAATATGTATGATCGATAAAAAAACGATCAGAGGAGGCCAGCAAAAATTTTTTGATAAACAAGGGTCAAAATAAAAGTTGCGGATACACCTATTACTATTGATGAAATCACTAGAACTCTAAATTTCCCGAGCGATGATTCTTCTCTTTTATAGGCAATCATCCATACATTAAGCAAAGAATAAGGGGTTATAAAATACGGCTGAAAAAATACTGGTTAAAACGGCTTCCATTTTGAACCTCGTTTATCCAATCATTTCCCGCCTACCCCTTTTTTCAATAGCCGACTTTACTCGTTTTTACGGATCTAGATCATGAAAGAGGCATAATCAAATCGGACACGCTTTTAAAAAACGATTGGCTCCATTACTTGGATATAATTTTTTCCTTTGAACACTGTTGTTTCACTGGATTGATCTTCGCCGTGTCTAAAGAAAACCTTCAACCGTCATTTTTAATACATTTTCAAAACTTTTCTTTTGATAATTTCAATACCAAATTTCCAATCATATGATTTCGAAAAAAAGCCCCGGAAATCCGGAGCTTTCCAACCGCGTAAGAAGCGCGTTAACCTTAAATCCAATTTTTCATGTATTTTGTGAACAGAATCCACCAAGCTTACAAGAACTGACAGTGCGTTTGCAAACACTCATTGGCAAGCCGGACAATACCCGTAAACTTCAAACTTGTGTCCGGTAATTTTAAAATCATTGGACCTTGCCAATTGCTCTTCAAACGGGCAAACATCGATATCCTTCGTCGCCCCGCAGCTGACGCAAATGAGATGATGGCAATGGTTGTCCTCACACTTCAATTGATAATGCTTTTCTCCCTTAAATTCGGTTTCCTCAAGAATGCCCAATTGCACGAACAACGACAGATTTCGATAAATCGTGTCAAAACTGAGTCCCGAATAATGGTCTTTTAATTGCCGCAAGACGTCGCGGGCCGTCAAATATCCCTTGTTTTCGGTAAAAATCCGCAAGATATCTTCCCGCTTATCCGTATGTTTATACCCGTTTGATTTTAAAACGTGGATCGCTTGGTTGAGATCCATGGTATCACATCCTTACGCGTTCAATGACTCTGTGTCCACCATCCGCCGGCGTCTTCTCACGTAATCGATGAACGTCGCAACGAAGTAGGCGGCACCTGCGATGAAAATGATCGCGGAACCGGATGCAATTTGTAAGGCGTACGCGATGCTTATTCCAATTATAACAAATATCATGTTTAAAAGGATCGATAATAACACGACTTTTTTAAAATCCTTCGTGAATTTTTTCGCAATGGCCGGGGGCGCGGCATACAAACCGACGGTCAAAACGAGCCCCACCATCATGAGAATGATCAGGGTCGACAGGCCGAGCAAAATGAACAAAATGGTTTCGAGCCCTTTCACCTTGACACCCTGAACCTCCGCGTATTCTTCGTCAAACAAATACGCTTTTAAAACATGATAAAAAGCGATGAAAACAAAAAGCACCGCAACCGCCACGCCAAAAATCATCCATAAGGTCGACGTCTTGGCCGAAAAAATGTCGCCGAACAAATAATTATCAAAGTCGACATCGATATCCGAAAGCTGTGTCAAAAGCACGCCGAATGCCATGCAAATGGACCAAAAGACGCCGATCAATACATCGGTCGTTTCGTTGCGGCGTCGATTCAGCCGGCCGATGCCAAGCGCTCCGGCAAGCGTAAAAATGATGGCGCCGATCAAGGGCGGGAAGTGATAATATAAGCCTAATCCGATGCCGCCATATGAGACGTGCGCAAGCCCGCCGCTCATCATGACCAATCTTTTTTCCAGCACAATGACGCCGATAATCCCGCTTATAATGCTGGCAAGAATGCCGCCGATTAAAGCGTGCTGCAAGGCTAAATGTGTGATCTCTTCCAAAGCAAGCGCCTCCCGTTCTATGTCTCGATGTGCTCAAAAAAAGCAAACGCCTTCCGTCAGGTGGTAGCCATTTTATCGAAGGACCGGACCTCATTGCCCCGATAAATCAATTTCTTATTGATATAAGCAACCGACGTGGCGTAATCGAAAATGCGTTCATCATCGTGGGAAATCATTAAGATCGTCAATTTTTTGTTCAATTCTTTAAGAAGTTCATAAATCTGTTTCTTGGATGGCGGATCCAAGCTGGCGGTCGGCTCATCAAGAATCAACATCTTCGGATCCGTGACGAGCGCGCGGGCGAGGAGCACTTTTTGTTTTTGCCCGCCGGACAATTCCCCGATCGGCCGGTCCGCCAAGGATTCAATCTTTAATTCTTCCATGATTTCATCGACCCGACGCTCATCCTTGCGGGTGAAGCGGTGAAAGAACCCAAGCGACGCCGGCAGACGTCCCATGAGAATGACATCCCGAACCGTAATCGGAAATTTCGAATCAAACACCGATTGCTGGGGAATGTAGCCGATCAGTCCTTTCGCTTTTCGATGATCTTGACCGAAAATTTGAATGGAACCGGAAGCGAGCGGCACAAGGTCAAGGATCGCCTTGATGAGGGAAGATTTTCCCCCGCCGTTCGGCCCGGCGATGGCCACAAATTCGCCTTCCTCAACCGCCAAACTGACATTATGTACCGCTACGATATGGTTATATTTCACGGTCACCTGATCCACAGTGAGTGCCTTTCCCATTTGAATTCACCACGTTATTGAAAATTTTTGATGCGGCGCAGAAAGAAAACGCGGACGTCCGATGGTTGGCCGATTTCGCCTTGAACAAAAAACGGGCCCCCTTCTCGAAGGATGCCGCGGCGATGAAACGGACGAAGGCGCGCCATTCATTCTTGTCCTCTTTTTCTCTTTAAAAAACCATCGGCGGCGCCGTCTGTGTCGGCACCGACAGAAATGGATGGCAACAAGCATTCAAATAAGAACCATTACGATTTATAACTGACGTTTTTTATTTTATACGGATCAAGCCCATTTGTAAATAGTAATGATTCCGTTTTATAAAGACAGCATTTGACAAAATCATTCTGTCGTCCATGATGGAAAGAAAAAAATTGGCGAAAAGCCTCGCGTGAAGCTTATGATTCTGCACCACCTCGTTGAAATCCAAAAAAAAAACGCCTCCTAAGGGCAAGCCCCAAGGAGGTGTTTCCGCGCATTCATTTGAATGGTTTCGTTCCCTGTTTGCCGGATCATGGCCTTCGTGAAGTTTCAGACCAATCTTTCACGTACTTGCGAATAAATTCGAAGAAAGAAGCAAGCGCCGCCTTCTGACATTAAGCAAAAATGCCGTTCATCCCGCCTGCTACCCGCTGAACGGCATGCGCTGCCTGCCAGGATCGGTAAGCCGTTCGCGCATGCGCCCCTTAAAGCAGCCTTCAACCTTTTTTTGTTAGGACTGATAGATTTCCCGCAGCGTGCGCTTCAGCACTTTACCGCTCGGATTTTTCGGCAGCTCATCGGTGAAATAGACGTTTTTCGGGATTTTATATTTGGCCAGCCTTCCCCGGCAAAAATCCAAGACGTCCTGTTCGGTCAGCGCCGCTCCCGCTTTAGGAACGATCACGGCGGTAACGGCTTCGATCCAATACGGATCGCTGACCCCGATGACGGCGACTTCCGAAACCCCTTCCAACTGGTACAACACCTCTTCCACCTCGCGGCTGGAGACGTTGATGCCGCCGGTTTTGATCATATCTTTTTTGCGATCGACGATCGTGATAAAGCCTTCTTCATCCATGTAGCCCAAGTCGCCGCTATGGAACCAGCCGTTGCGGAAAGCCTTTTCGGTATTCTCGGGATCATTCAAATACCCGAGCATCGCGTGCGGCGTTCGATGGACGATTTCCCCGATTTCGCCGCGTGGGACTTCTTGGTCGTTCTCGTCCACGATTTTCGTTTGCACGTTCAAGGTCGGCACCCCGGCCGAACCCAGCTTGCGCAATTGGTCTTCGGGCTGTAAGGCGGTGGCCAGCGGAGCGACTTCGGTTTGTCCGTAAAAATTCCAAAAGCGCGCGTTCGGCAAGCGCCGAGCCAATTCTTTCAATATCTCGCGGGGCATAATCGCCGCGCCGTAATAACATTTTTTCAACGTCGATAAATCCCGTTTGTCAAAATCCGGATGCCTGAGCAGCGCGATCCAAACCGTCGGCGGACAAAACAGCTGCGTCGCCCGCTCTTCTTCAATCGTTTGCAAAATGCGCTCAGGAGTTGCGGAATCGAGAATGATGCCGGTCGCGCCGACGTATACGCTCGGGCCGAGAAAGACATGGAGCTGCGCGCTGTGATAAAGCGGAAGCGCATGGACGAAAATATCATCCGGACTCATCTGGCCGTCGACGATACAACTGACATATTCGCTGATCAGGCTCTTGTGCGACAGCATGACCCCTTTCGGCCGGGATTCCGTTCCGCTCGTATAAAGGACGTGGGCGAGGTCGTCATCGTCCAGTTCTTCATCCGCCAAATCGGCCGGCTGATTGTCTTGAACTAGGATGAGCGGGATCCATTGCGAAAAGTCCGAATCGGGGGCGTCCATTAAGAAGCGCCATGTGATCGGCAAATCTGGCGCCGCCTGCTCCAGCAGCGGAACGTATTCCGGCGAGGCGAACACTCCCGTCACACCGGCGTGTTGTAAAATATAGCGGACATCTGCTGCCGTCAGCATGTAATTGAGCGGAACCATCACCGCCCCAATCCGGGCGAGCGCAAAGTTGATCACGACAAAATCCAAGCTGTTTTTGGACACGACGGCGAACCTGTCCCCTTTTTTCACCCCGGCCGCCCGCAAACCATGGGCCGTTTGGTTGACCCTGTCATCGAATGCCGCGTAAGTCAATGCCAAACCATGATAGACGAAAGCCGTCTTTTCGGGATAACGAGCCCTGGCGCGCAATAAAACATCTCCCAGCGTATTGCGCCGCACGCGTTTGATGAGCTTGGCCTGCTGTGCGTCATCCTGTACCGGTACCGTCATCACGCCACCCCTTTGGTAGGATAATTTTATTACTTTTATTTTATTTCAGAAAATGTAGGACCACAAGACCGATTCCTCGCTTCCTAACCGGTTGGATCTTGTAAACTCCCTTTTTTAAACCCTCCTTAAAAACAACCGATTTTCCGTCCCGGGGCCGATTTTTAAAATGGCAGTTTTTGATAAATTGAAATAAATCATTCAACAATTTGGGATGGGTGGGATAAAATGTTTAAGCTGTTGTTAAAGAAGAATTTCCTTTTTCTTTTCGCCGGCAGGTTTATTACCAACCTAGGCGACAGCATCTATATAGTGGCCGCCATGTGGTTGGTCTATGACTTAACCAAAAACCCGCTTTATACCGGGATCGCTTCCGCTGTTATGACCGGCCCGCGGATCTTTGAGTTTTTGGTCGGCCCTTTTGTCGACCGCTGGAATGTCAAATCCATCATGGTTTATTCGCAAATCATGGAAGGCCTATTCATTTTAGTCATTCCCCTCGCCAGTTATTTGCACTTTTTAAATGTTTGGATCGTGATAGCGGTCATGTTTTTGGTTGTATGTGTGGAACGCTTTGTCTTTCCTGCTCAATCGGCGGTGGTGCCAAGGATTTTGGAAAAAGAGGAACTGGCAAGCGGCAATGCCTTGATGACCTTTGCTTATCAAGGCAGCGATTTCATTTTAACGGGGCTGTCCGGCGTCATCTTAATGCATGTCGGCGCCATTAGCGTTTATTTAATGGATGCCTGGACTTTTCTCATCGCGGCGTTGTTGTTTATGAAAATCCGCATTCATCAAGCAAAAGCGTCCGCCCCTCCAAAATCGACCATTTATGCCGGTTATCTGAGCTACAAGAAAGAACTGGCGGAAGGTTTAACGGTCGTCAAAAACTCTTTTATCCCTCGATTCATGATTCCTATCGTCATTGCCAATTTTATTTTTGGCATGATCAACGGCATTTTGCCGGCTTATGCAAACATGAAAGGCGGAGAACCCTTCTATGGGTATTATTTGGTTTCCATCTCCATCGGCCTTTTAATCGGCGTCTTAGTCGCTTCCAAAATGAAACATTGGCCTTTGGGCAAGCTCATCATTTCTGCATTTTTTCTTTCATCGCTCATGTGGGGGTTATCCGATCTCGTCAATCCTCCATTCCTCTCTGTCGGACTTTTAGGGCTCTCCATGGTCGCCTTGGGCCTTGCGAATGTGTTGATCAATTCCATCTTTCAAGCCCTCGTTCCCGAGCGACTCTTGGGCAGGGTTTTTTCCGTCGTGAACAGCATGGCCGCCGCTTCCTTGCCGATCGGCGCTTTAGTGGGCGGGTATTTGGCCCATTTATTCGGAAGCGAATGGGTGTTTTTGGCAGGCAGCCTCGCCCATCTATTTACGGCGCTTTATTGGCTGCTGGCCCCTTCCATGCGGAAGTTGCCGTCCTACCTAAAGATGGGTGCCTCGGACCGATTTAAACTCAACTTTCCTCAGAACGGCGAACAAGACTCGACGCCGATTTAAACGAAGTCACGCACCGGAATCGTTTAATCAGGGAAAGAAACCAGCACATCAACGATGGTTTAAAAGCTATTGATACACTGTAAGATATAAGCCAAGATCGCAACTCCCTTGCTTTTAGCAATTCAATGAAAACCCAGATGAATTCAACGAAAACGCCATAGAATTCAACGGAAATGATGAAAAATTCAACGATAACTGATGAGAATCAACAAAACTATATTTTTTGAATATTTGAAGCCCGGAACGTATCCAATAAGTAAAAAAACCCTAAATCAGCTAATGGACATCCGGGGTTCATCCTTAGTAGTAATTATCATCGATTTTCAAGCCGTTATGCCGGTTAATAAGAGCACCTTTTCTTCAAACTTACCTACCGCATCGAATTCGCCACCATCATTAAATCTTCTTTTGTAAAAGGGTTTTTGCCCGACGCGGATAGGATCAACACATGATAGACGATGCCGCCGTCCTCATCATGCCAAGCGATGCTCCGACCATTTTTCGTTTTGTGCCAATAAGCTTCCGTATTTACTTATAGAATACAAAAAGACAGAAGCGACAAACAAGATTCCGATGAACGGTGAAGCTTCGCAATCTATAACCATTAATTTAGAAGCTTCCACCAACCGGAAAGTGCTGTATTGTGTCGAAGAACGTCTCCTCTGCCTTGTTTTCCCGCGGAATCTGTCTATTTTTTTGGAAATATATTGGGCGCTCCATGCGATTTTAACCGATCGATCGACAATTAAAAGGCGGAATTTTTTATATATTTAACTTATCCCATCGGCGATCAGCGAAAAGAAAACTTCCATTTTTTTCACTTTCTCCATCATCACATCGTGCAACAATCAGGTCGATCATTGTTTCCCATTTTATCGACTCCGCCGCCCAAAAAGACGATGAGCAGGAGGTGTAGAAAAATGGCCTTTGACGCGCTGTTGCCACCGGAGCGCGTTCAATCGGGGCCCGTCCCCGATGATCCATTTGGGAACCATGCCTTCACCCGCGTTTATCCGGAAAGCGAGGAAGAAATCGCGGCCGTTCTGCGGTACGCCCATGAACAAGGGCTCTCCGTCATTCCGTCCGGCAACGGGACGAAGCGCGGATACGGCGGCCTTGACGAGACAGCCGACATTTTATTGTCGCTCGCCCGCATGACCGGCATCACGGAACACAGCGCCGGCGATTTGACGATGGCGGTGCGGCCGGGGACGACGATCGAAGCGATCAATGAAGCTTTGAAACCGCACGGGCAGATGCTGCCCCTTGACGTGCCGTGGCCCGAGGAAGCGACGATCGGGGGCGTCATCGCGGCCAACGACAGCGGACCGAAACGTTTAAAATACGGTTCAGCGCGGGATATGGTCATCGGTTTGCGCGTCGTGTATCCGGACGGCAAGGTCATCCGCACCGGCGGCAACGTCGTCAAAAACGTGGCCGGTTATGACATGAACAAACTGTTCATCGGGTCGATGGGCACGCTGGGCGTCATCAGCGAAGTTCGGGTGAAACTCCGCCCCCTTCCTCCGTTTCAAAGCCTCCTCCTCATCCCGTTTGATGAAGCGGACCATGATGCGCTTTCCGCGTTCGTCATCGATCTGCAAAACTCGCACTTGGAACCCAGTGCGCTTGAACTGCTTTCGCCCCGTCTTGCCCGCCGCTTGGCGAGCGAGTCCACTTGGACGCTCGCGGTCGCCTTTGAAGATCGGGAAAAAGCCGTGATCGCCCAAGAAGCCTGGGTCAAAGAAAAACGGGCGACCGACATCATTGCGTTCCGCCAAGATGCCGCAGCCCAATGGTGGCGCGAGTTTTCCCGCATCGCTCCGAACGCTGCCGGCCGCGGTCCGGATCCCCCGAGGCACGCAACGGAAATCGCCATCAAAATCGGCAGTAAAAACGCAGACGTCATCCCGCTTCTTTTAACAGGCGATGCGCTCGCTGAAGCGCTTGGCGTCACCATGCATGGCCACGGCGGCGTTGGGCACGGCATCAGCCGCCTCTACGCCCAAGGTGCGGATGCCGCGCTTTTGCAATACGTGGAAGAAGTACGGCGGGCGGCCGAAGACAAGGAAGGTTACGCGGTCGTCACCCACATGCCGCTTTCGTTGCGGCGGCGCTGTGACGCCTGGGGCGGGATGCCCGCACATTTCCCGCTGCTTCGCGCCATCAAGCAAACCATCGATCCGAAACGCGTGTTGAACCCAAGACGCTTTGTGGGAGGGCTATAGGATGGAAGAATTCCAACGGACCTTGACGATACCCGAAGGACCGGTCCCGACCTCCCGTCTCGGAAACTATTTGCCGGATGCCGACGTGCCGGACGAGGAGAAATGGGCGGACTGCGTCCATTGCGGCTTCTGTCTGCAAGCGTGTCCGACGTATCAGGAACTCGGCCAGGAACATCAATCGCCGCGCGGCCGCGTCTATTTAATCCAAGCCGTCGCCGAAGGAAAAGCCGCCCTTGACGAACGGTTTGCGGATCCCGTTTTCACCTGCCTGGATTGCCGGGCGTGCGAAACGGCCTGTCCGTCGAACGTCCAGGTCGGCAGCCTGATCGAAAAGGCGCGCGGTCAAGTGCGAAAAGCCGCGCCGCTAAAAGGTTGGCGCGGCGTCGTGCAAAAAATCTTTTTAAACGGCATTTTTGAGCATCCTTCCCGGCTTTACGCCTTGGGCACCGTCCTGCGGTTCTTGCAAAAAAGCGGCCTGGAGACTTTCGCGCGCAAGCTCGGACTTTTAAAGATCCTGCCCAAACATTTGCGGGATATGGAGACCATTTTGCCGGCGGCCGCCCAACCCGTTAAGAAAACGTACGGCACCGTGATAGCGGCCGAAGGCGATGTGAAAAAACGCGTCGGGCTGCTCACCGGCTGCATCATGGACGTCCTGTTCAGCGACGTGAATGCCGCGACGATCCGCGTGTTGGCCAAAAACGGTTACGAAGTCGTCATTCCGGAAGGCCAACGCTGTTGCGGGGCGCTTCACGTCCACGCCGGCGACCGCGAGGCGGGCAAGCGCTTGGCCAAACAAAACATCGCCGCGTTTCGCGACGTCGACACGGTGATCGTCAACGCCGCCGGCTGCGGCTTGGCGCTTCAGGAATACGGCGAGCTTTTGGAAGATGATCCGGTCTGGAAAAACGAGGCGGAAGCCTTTGCCGCGAAAGCGGTCGACATCACAAAATTCCTCGTCGACCACGGCTACCGAAAGCCGGCCGCGGCCATCCATAAGCGCGTCGCTTACCACGACGCCTGCCACCTCGCCCACGGCCAAGGCGTGCGCGCGGAACCGCGCCAAATTTTAAAGGATATCCCCGGCATCGAATGGGTCGACCTCCCCGACTCGGACCGGTGCTGCGGCAGCGCGGGCATTTACAACTTGACGCACCCAGAGATGGCCGGACGGCTCCTTGAGCGCAAAATCGACGACATGCCGGAGGATGTCGACCTCATTTCCATGGGCAATCCGGGCTGCATGCTGCAAATCGCCATGGGCATCGAGCGCCGCGGCCATCGCGCCAAAGTCGTGCACACGGTCCAATTGCTCGATTGGGCGTATGAGCGAGAACAAAGCGAGGAGAGGGTTCCCCGTGTTTAAGAAAACATTGGCCGTCTCAGACGCCGTCGTCCGCGGTTTGCAGGATATCGTCGGTCCTGATAAAGTGCTCTATCAAAGCGCCGATCTGTTGGCCTATGAATGCGACGCGTACACCTTGCATAAAGGGATGCCGCGGGCGGTCGTCTTCCCCGGCTCCACCGAAGACGTCGCGGCCATCGTCAAATTTTTGAACCGGAACCGAGTGCCGTTCATCGCGCGAGGGGCAGGCACGGGGCTCTCCGGCGGCGCCATCCCCCTCGGCGGCGAAGTCATCATCAGCCTCGTTCAAATGAAAAAATTGCTGCACCTCGATTTGACGAACCGTTATGCCGTCGTCCAGCCGGGATACATCAACCTGCAGTTGACGAACGCGATCGCTGACCGCGGCTACTACTATGCGCCGGATCCGTCAAGCCAAGGCAATTGCACGATCGGGGGCAACGTCGCCGAAAACGCCGGCGGCGCCCATTGCTTAAAATACGGCGTGACGACGAACCATGTCCTCGGTCTGGAAGTCGTCCTGCCCAACGGCGAAACCGTTGAAATCGGCGGGGCCGGCATGCCGGATGCACCGGGCTATGATTTGATCGGTCTCCTCACCGGATCAGAAGGGACGCTCGCCATTGTAACGAAAATCGTCGTCCGCATTTTAAAAATTCCTCAAGATAAGCGGACGGCGCTCGCCTATTTCGATTCGATCGAAGACGCGAGCCGCGCCGTCTCAGCCATTATATCTTGCGGCATCGTCCCGGCCGCGCTTGAAATGATGGACCACATCGCAATTGAGGGCGTGGAAAAGGCAGCGTTTCCGGTCGGCCATCCGAAAGGCATCGCCGCCTTGCTGCTGATCGAAGTGGACGGCATCGCCGAAGGCATCGAAGACCAAATCCGCGACATCGCGGAGGTATGCCGGAAGTGCAACGTCCGGGAAGTGAAGATCGCTCAAACCGAAGCCGAACGCGCCTTGTGGTGGGCAAACCGCAAGACGGGTTTCGCCGCGATGGGGACGATTTCCCCCGACTATCTCGTTCAGGACGGCGTCATCCCGCGCAGCCGCCTCCCGGAAGTGCTCGCCCGCATCCAACAAATCAGCGAAGCATCCGGCTTGCGCATCGCCAACATTTTTCACGCCGGCGACGGCAATCTCCACCCGCTCGTCCTCTTCGATTCCAGAAAGCCCGGTGAAAGCGAGCGAGCCGTCCAAGCCAGCATGGCGTGCCTAAAAGCCTGCGCCGACGCCGGCGGATCGATCACCGGTGAACACGGCGTCGGCCTCGAGAAGAAAGAAGCGATGCGCTTGATCTTTACGGATGAAGAAATCGAGGCGCAGATGGCCGTCCGCCGCGTCTTCAATCCCAATGATCTGTTAAATCCCGGAAAGCTCTTCCCGACGCCTGGCCGTTGCGCGGAAACGAAACAGACGGAACCGGAAGCGGTGACCGGGTACTGAGCGCACAGTTGACGCTCAGTTTTCCTCCTAGCCGGGACAAAGATTGGTGCACGTCCGCCCTCGCCTTACCACCGGCAGCATTCCTGCGAGACCGGTTCAAGGGATAGGTTTTCATGCCGTCTCATCCACGCGATGACCGCCGGAGGCAACGGCATCGCGCCAAGCGCTATCGATTTCATCTCAAAGGATGGCGCTGTGGCCTTTTGAAAGCGCCATCAATTGGCAAAACCATGGGCCATGCTCACCCGAAGGCAATGCCTTCACAATCAAAAATATCCATCGCATCGCTTGCTTTTCCATGTTTCGTCGTCCACCGATGAACACACGGATGTTTAGAAAAATCTGGCGGCCGGGTGTCCGGGTCATCCCTTAGGCGGGCCGTCCATCGTAAAGACCCGTTTCTGCCCGGTTTTCCTTGCAAACGAATTATATACCGCCTGCCCCGCCGGTCCGCCATGCCAAAAAAAGAGGAATTCATGAAAGGAGGCGTCCCGTTGAGTTGGACGCAAGTCTATAATCCGCTCGGCCACATGCTCGGTTCTTTTATCGCCGCATTAATTCCGCTTTTATTTTTCTTTTGGGCGCTTGCGATAAGAAAGATGAAGGGGCACGTAGCCGGCTTGTTGACCGTCTTGATCGCCGTTGTGGAAGCGATCCTCGTTTACGGCATGCCGATCTCCTATTCATTAGAGGCGACGTTTCTCGGCGTCGCCGACGGGCTATGGCATATCGGCTGGATCATTGTGGCCGCGGTTTTTCTTTATAACATCACCGTGAAAGCGGGACAATTTGAAATCCTTCGCAATTCCATCGCCATGCTGTCCGAAGACCGTCGCTTGCAAGTGTTGCTGATCGCCTTCTCATTTGGCGCATTTATTGAAGGCGCCGCGGGGTTTGGCGCACCGGTCGCGATTTGCGCGGCGATTCTGGCCGGCCTCGGATTCAACAAATTTTACGCAGCCGGATTGAGCCTGGTGGCGAACACCGCTCCGGTCGCCTTCGGTGCCATCGGCGCCCCGATCGCCGGACTGGCCGCCGTCACGGGGCTTGAGCCGGACACGCTCGCCGCCATGGTCGGCCGGCAGCTTCCCGTCTTATCGCTCATCGTTCCGTTTTGGCTCGTCTTCATCATGTGCGGCTGGAAGAGGACGAAGGAAGTGTTGCCGGCAATCCTCGTCTGCGGCCTCTCCTTCGCGGTCGCCCAGTTTTTCGCGTCCAACTTTCTCGGCTATCAGTTGCCGGACATCCTCTCCTCGATCACGAGCCTCGTTTGCCTGGCGCTTTTCTTGAAAGTGTGGAAGCCGAAATCGATATTTCGCTTTAAAGAAGAAGCAGCAGCGGCGAGCGCGAACGGGGCAATCGAAACGTCCGCCGACGGCCCGAACCGCAAATATACGTTTGGGCAAATCGCGAAAGCTTGGTCGCCGTTTCTCGTGCTGATCGTCACCGTCACGCTCTGGGGCGGTTCGGAATGGGTCAAAGCCCGCCTCGGCCACGCCACTTTCCAAATTCCGGTGCCGGGATTGAACCACCACATTTTTAAAACGTCCCCGATCGTCAATGAGCCGACCGAATACCCCGCCATCTTCAAATTTGATATCCTGGGGGCGGCCGGCACGTCGATTTTTGTCGCGGCGCTGATCAGCAAATTCATTTTGCGCATTTCCTGGAAGGAATGGGGACGAATTTTGGTAACAACGTTGAAGGAGTTGCGCGCGCCGCTCGTGATGATCGGCGCGGTGATCGGGCTCGCCTACATCGAAAATTACTCCGGCATGAGCGCGACGCTCGGGCTCGGCTTTGCGAACACGGGCGCGTTGTTCCCGTTTTTTGCCCCGATCCTCGGCTGGATCGGCGTCTTTCTCACCGGTTCGGACACCTCATCCAACGCCTTGTTCGGCAATTTGCAAAAAATTACCGGTCAACAAATCGGCGTCGATCCGGTGTTGCTCGCCGCGGCAAACTCGAGCGGCGGTGTCATGGGCAAAATGATTTCCCCGCAGTCGATCGCGGTCGGCACCGCCGCCACGGGCCTCATCGGAAACGAGGGCAAATTGTTTGCCTTTACCTTCAAACATAGCCTGTTCTTGCTGTTTATCGTTTGCTTGATCACCGTTTTGGAAGCTTATGTGTTCAACGGGCTGATTCCGTAGCCTCCGGGAACCGTAAACCGAGCGCCCATTTGACCGATTGAAAAAAGCAAACGAAACGTTCCCCATTTCCTGGGTAATAACCTTCGGAGCGAATCCGCTTTAACAAGCATTAAAAAAAATGCCGGGTGCTGTCAGCCATAAAAGCCTTGAAAACGAGGAGGCCCGCAGCGCTCCAAAGCGCCGCCGAGGGCTCCTCTCTTTTTTGCCCAAAGCGTATGGTTGAAATCGAATCATTGATATCGGTCATCCCGCTCCAATCTTCGGTTTTCGTTGCCAAAAGATTAAGCCGCGGGACGATTCCATATCTTTTTGACGTTTTCAATGGAATTCCAAACGGAGGCGGCGGGTTATTTTAAAGCCGAGATCAACCGTTCTTCCAAATCGATCAAAGCGTTTAAGATCCGTCGGACTTCCTGCCACTCTTTTCGGACCGCACAGCCATTAGCCTGGCCGAAGAGCTTCGCCTTTTCCACCAGGATCTCGGCGCACGCCGGCCGATCGGCGTCTTTGAAAAACCGGGCAGCATCAAGGGATCTTCGCGCGGCCAGCGGGAAGGCAAACCAAAGCAAATGCGCTTCAAGCTGCGGGGACAGAGGCTTTTTCAGTTCTTCGGAAAAAAGCCGCAAAGCTTTCACCCCTCCGTAAACAACGGGACCATCGGGATTAAACGTCAAGTTGACCGCGATCCGTTCCAAGGTTTGCCGGATCATCTCTTGATGGCTTGTCTTCCGGACCGGCCTGAAACGATAACGGAACGTATAGGGGCCCCGTTTATAAACGACTTGGTCGGCTTTCCACGCCGACAAGAAGTCTTCCATGGGAAGCGGCGCAAACGGAAAGCCGGCCGGATCATGCAGGATCACCTGTTTTTCAACGATATCGAGCACGACGACGAAATGATCGCTTCCGGACAAGTTCCGGTGGTTTGGGTGATACGTCAAATACCCGGCATCGACCGGCCCTGCCAACACAGGCCCCGTTTGGAGCGCCTTTCTTAAATTCTCTAGGGCCTCATGCGGCGAAAGGCCGAACGCCTCCTCCGCTTCCCACCCGAGCGTTTCAATCGCCAAGGACAACCCCCGATCCGGATCAATATTGGCGCCGCTGAAAAATACGAGCGGATCCTTTTCACGGGCGAGGTAAAAATGACCGAAGGGCATCGTCGTCAAACATTCTATAAAGTAAGTCCCCGGCAACGCCTCTGCCCCATAGCCTTCCAAGGTCATATAAAGGCTGTTCGTGTAACAATAATGCCCGTTGCCCGTGTACGACACCACCATTTCCTTTCCTCCCCTTTCACGTTTTGTCGGATGAAGCACCCCGATTATAAACAAACTTAAAATTATTTTCAATAAAATTTTTAATTATAAAAAAATAACTCGAGCGCTCAGGCAGCAGCGCGCGGTTCCAGAATGTTCAGATGAACGCCTCCCCCACTTCGGAGGCATCAAAGCGATCGGAAAGGGAACAATAGGAAAGACGAGAAAATAAAAATAACGGTTGGTCCCGTCATCCTAAAAACGCCGTGGCGCATGGACCCGTCGGCGCCCATACCGCCGTCCGGATGATGAGCAGGCCATTCGAATACCAAAAAATTTTATGGAGGGTATATCGATGAAAGCGGTCACCTATTTAGGACAAGGAAAAAAAGAAGTCACGGAAAAGCCGAAACCCAAAATTGAAAAAGAAACGGATGCCATCGTCAAAATAACGAAAACAACCATTTGCGGAACGGACTTACATATTCTCTCCGGAGACGTCCCGACGGTCGAAGAAGGCCGAATTTTGGGGCATGAAGGCGTCGGCATCGTGGAAGAAGTCGGCTCGAGCGTCAACAACTTCAAGGTCGGAGACCGCGTGTTGATTTCGTGCATCACTTCATGCGGAAGATGCGAAAATTGCAAAAAAGGCTTGTATGCGCATTGCGTGGACGGAGGCTGGATATTGGGCCACTTGATCGACGGAACCCAAACGGAGTATGTCCGAATCCCTTACGCGGACAACAGCCTTTACCGCATCCCGGACGGCGTTGATGAAGAAGCGCTCGTCATGTTGAGCGACATTCTGCCCACCGGTTTTGAAATCGGCGCGTTAAATGGAAAAGTCCAGCCCGGAGACACGATCGCCATCGTCGGCGCCGGCCCGGTCGGTTTGGCCGCCTTATTAACCACCCAATTTTATTCACCCGCAGAAATCATTATGGTTGATTTGGACGACAATCGTTTAGAAGCGGCGAAGAACTTCGGCGCCACGCAAACGGTCAACAGTTCCGACGGAAAGGCGATTGAAAAAATCATGGAATTGACCGGCGGGAAAGGCGTGGACGTCGCGATGGAAGCGGTCGGCATCCCGCCCACCTTTGATATTTGCCAAGAAATTTTAAAACCGGGCGGCCGCTTGGCCAACATCGGGGTTCACGGCAAAAGCGTCGACCTTCATATTGAGAAGTTATGGACGCATAACATCACTTTGACGACCGGCCTCGTCAACACGACTTCCACGCCGATGTTAATCAAAACGGTTCAGTCGAAAAAATTGCGGCCGGAAAAACTCATTACGCACCGCTTCCACTTTGCGGACATCATGAAAGCTTACGATGTCTTTGCACACGCCTCCAAAGAAAAAGCGCTCAAAGTCATCATTTCCCTCGATTAGCGTTTTCCGACAATGGAACAGCCCGCCGGAGCGGCCATTGAGAAGCTCCGTGCCATCGCGTTTTCTCTGGCCCGTACCCTATCTCCCCGTATCATCGGCTTTTGGATGATACGGGCTTTTTTTCTGTTGAAATGGATGCTTAATCGCAAGTGATGCTGTACTCCTCGGAACGGCGCCTTTCTTCCCTTGTCCATGCGTTCTTCGCGGTTAAAAAGCGCGAATGCTTCGTGTGATGGCCCAGGCGCCACGACGCCGGCCCATTCCCGTAAAGCCAACAGTTCTAGGACTCCGGACGCGCCTCCCGCCTCGTAATCAAATGTAGAATATTATCGAATTTTCATACTTGAATATCAATAATCACCCATTTAAAATTTAACCTAGGAAAGTCATGTGCTTTGTTTTAATCATCAACTCATGAAAAGGGTGGTTGAAATGGCTGCAACGGTCTTGACTTTGCCGGACGGCGTGGAAATCTACGGGGACATCCAACCGGATTATGCGGACATCTTGACCAAGGACGCGTTGGAATTCGTGAAAAAACTGCATGTCCGATTCGACGACCGCCGAATCGAACTCTTAGAAGCCCGCCAGAAACGGCAAGCGGAGATCAATCAAGGCAAATTACCGGATTTTCTGGCGGAGACGGCGCACATTCGCAACGGTACGTGGACGATTGCCCCGTTGCCCAAGGACTTGCAAGATCGGCGCGTGGAAATCACGGGACCGGTCGACCGGAAGATGATCATCAACGCGCTCAACTCCGGGGCCAAAGTGTTTATGGCCGATTTTGAAGACGCCAATTCGCCCACGTGGAAAAACAACATCCAAGGCCAAATCAACCTGCGCGACGCCGTGAACCGGACGATCACGTACCAAAATCCGGCCAACGGCAAAATCTACCGGTTAAACGATCAAGTCGCGACCCTCTTCGTCCGCCCGCGCGGTTGGCATCTGGTGGAAAAGCACGTGCGGATCCACGGCCGGCCGATCTCGGGCAGCCTGTTCGACTTCGGGCTGTATTTTTTCCACAACGCCAAAACCTTGATCGAAAACGGATCGGGGCCGTATTTTTACCTGCCGAAGATGGAAAGCCATCTTGAAGCCCGGCTTTGGAACGATGTCTTCGTGTTCGCGGAAGAAGAGCTCGGCATTCCGCGCGGGACGATCAAAGCCACGGTGTTGATCGAAACGATCCTCGCCGCGTTTGAAATGGATGAAATCCTTTATGAACTTCGCGAGCATTCCGCCGGGCTGAACTGCGGGCGATGGGATTATATTTTCAACTTTATTAAGCGCTTTCGCGAACGCCCGGACGTCATTTTTCCCGACCGCGCCCAGGTGACGATGACGGTGCCGTTCATGCGCGCCTATACGCTGCTGACGATCCAAACTTGCCACAAACGGAACGCGCCGGCGATCGGCGGGATGGCCGCCAACATTCCCGTGAAAAACGATCCGGCGGCGAATGAGGCGGCATTCGAAAAGGTGCGCGAAGATAAAAAACGCGAAGCCATAGACGGCCACGACGGCACATGGGTGGCGCATCCGGGGCTCGTTCCGGTCGCGTTGGAGCAATTCGACCGCTACATGCCTGAACCCAATCAAATCCACAAAAAACGGGAGGACGTCCGCGTCACGGCCGCCGATTTGCTCGCCATGCCCGAAGGTGAGATTACCGAAGCGGGCTTGCGCACCAACATCAGCGTCGGCATCCAATACATCGCTTCTTGGTTGCACGGCAACGGCGCCGCCCCGATTAACCATTTAATGGAGGACGCCGCCACGGCCGAAATTTCGCGCGCCCAAGTATGGCAATGGATTCGACATCCCAAAGGCATCCTGAATGACGGGCGCAAAGTGACACTGGCGCTGTATGAAGAACTGTTGGCGGAGGAGTTGCAAAAAATCAAACAGTCGGTCGGTGACGAAGCCTTTTCCGCTGGCAAATACGAAGAAGCCGCGACGCTGTTCGACCAACTGACGAAAAACGATGATTTTGAAGAATTTCTCACGATTCCCGGTTACGAGCTTTTGGAATGAGATTTTCTGGGGACTTGGTTGCAAAGATGGTCAAAAGTAGGCTATGGCGCGTCAGGCAACAGTGACTGGGATGGACGCATTCCGTCTATGACGGCAGCGAGAGTATCCTCCAAACCGTAATTTGTAAGCGTTTGCCCCACAGTCCGTTTCATGAGATGCAAGCAAACGATTCTTTTTTTCCGTAAATGTGATAAAATGAATGACGTTGGATTAAACCGCATAGGCGATGGAGTTCGCCGTAACCGCCTTTAAGGCTAATGACTCCTACCAGTTGTTGATCGCTGGTAGGAGTCTATTCATTTTTGGGAATTCTATTCATGTGAGGTGGAGACGTTTGATTTATTTTGGCATCGGGCTTGGCGGAATCATAGGCGCTCTCCTGCGTTATGGGCTGAGTTTGGCCATTCCCGCTGTTTCGGTGATCCATTTTCCATTGGCGACCTGGATCACCAATATGATCGGCTGTTATTCATTAGGGTGGTTATCCGCCCGAATCAACCACAATGAACAAATCCCTCTATGGATCCGGACCGGTTTAGGAACCGGCGTGATCGGTTCATTCACCACTTTTTCCACTTTCAGCGTGGAAGTCGTTCGCCTTCTTCATGAAAATCTCTGGATGCCGGCCCTTCTTTACCTTCTGGCAAGCGCCTGGGGAGGATGGCTATCTGCCTGGCTCGGCTGGCGAATGGGTGCCCTGCAAAAAGAGAAAAAGGCGGTGAGAACAACATGATAGCGGTTTTGCTTATCGGAGCCGGCGGTTTTTTGGGCGCCATCTGCCGCTACATCGTTAGCCAACGGCTCTCCAGGATTTATGGCCGCTTTCCATTCGGAACTTTGACGGTCAATCTCTTGGGCTCTTTTCTTTTGGGATGGATGATCGGCGGTGAATGGCTCAAGTCCCGGATACTCCTATGGGGAACGGGATTTATGGGAGCGTTCACCACGTTTTCGACTTTTAAATTGGAAAGTGTAAACATGTGGACCAACAAAGAGTATGGCAAGATGGGTTTATATTTGGGAATGAGTTATACAGCGGGGATTATATTGGCCTTTGCCGGGTATTCTCTCGCGATGATCGCGACGATGAGGTGAAATCATGGGGAACGCTTTGATGCGTCGCCCCAACATCCCATAATCAGAAAGCTTCCGGAATGGACCGGAAGCTTTCTGATTCTTAGTTTTCGGTGGAAATCTGCCAGCGGATGCCGAACGGGTCGACGACACGTCCGAAACTCGTCCCCCAAAACATGCGTTCAAACGGCATGAGCACCTTGCCGCCTTGGGCCAGTCCTTCGAAGGCTTGGCGCGCTTCTTCTTCCGACTCGTAAACGAGCGTCAAATCGATCGCGTTGCCTTGATTGACGGGCGATGAATCCGCCATGAAAATTTGCAAATCGCCGACCTTCAGGACGAGGTGCATCACCTTGTCTTTATCATCCTCCGGCGCGTTCGGCATCTCCGCGAAAGTCTTTACGTCGACGATCTCGCCGCCGAGCGCCTTCGCGTAGAAATCGGCTTGCTTTCTGGCATCCTCGCTGAAAATGTACGGATGCAAAGTAGGCATTTTGAATGACTCCTTTCCGAAGGGGGTAAGGGGACGCCGATCATCGGCTTCAAATCCCCGACACGTGACTTTCTTAATATTAGGATCCCTTCATCCGCCGTATGGATTCCTCCATCCGTGCCGATTGAAATGGCCGACGAATCAATTTAAATATAGCAAAAACATCCGGCCTGCGCCCCTTTTCGTTTGACCCCGAAAAAAAATGCTGACCGTTTGGCTGGCCACACCACTTAAAGGATGAAACATCGCACATCCGGTAGCTTCGCCTGCCGTCCGTGCCCGTGGACATGAGACAAGGCACACGACCACATCATCCCATGCGACAATATTAAACACAACCTCCCCTTTCATCTCCCGCCGCGTCTATCAAACTTTTACCCTTCATTCTTTTTATTAAGTTAATCCTATTAATGTTTTATGGTAAATTGTAGACATAAAATCTTTATTTGTTTTGGCCACTCTAAAAGCTGTTCCCCGGTAAAATAGAAACATTAAGGAGCGCACAGAAATGAAATTTGTTTTTGATTTAGACGGAACGATTTGTTTCAATGGCGAACCGGTTTCGGAAAAGATTCTCGAATGCTTCGATGATCTGAAACGACAAGGCCACGAAATCGTGTTTGCTTCGGCAAGACCGATCCGGGATATGATGCCCGTTCTCCCGCAACGCTATCATTTTTCCACGTTAATCGGCGGAAACGGAGCATTGATATATAAAGAAGGGAGCCTGATTTATTCACAACCGTTTACGGATGCGCAGGTGCAGAAAATTTTAGGTTTAATTGAGGAACATCAGGCCACTTATTTAATAGACAGCGAATGGGATTATGCTTATACCGGCCCGGGGGATCATCCCATCTTAAGAAACCTTGATATCCATCATTTAGCCAACGCGGTGCCGGTGGCTTCCCTATCTTCTGTTGTAAAAGTGCTCATTTTGACGGCCGTTGAAAAGGAAGAACTTGAAAGAAAGCTCAACGCTCTGGATATCGTTATTCATAGGCATAAAAACGAGGAAACCCTTGACTTAAGCCCGAAAAACATTGATAAATGGAACGCCCTTAAAGTATTGGGATTCGATAAAGGGTCATATGTCGCTTTCGGAAATGATGCCAACGACATATCGATGTTCAAACATGCCGGCTACTCAATTATGATCGGGCATCATGAGTCGCTGGCACCATTCGCCAAAGAAAGCATTTCTTTAAACGACGACGTCGAAATAAACATCATAAACCGACTAAGGGAAATCGCCCGCAGCGGTGAAAGGTTTTCCGCCTTGTGGAGTCCAGAACGAGCTTAAATCGCCCGTCCTCTGTCTGAAAGACCGGTTGTCAGATTTCTAGAGGTCGTGTTATGGGCATACGTTTGATCAACAATCGGTAGTTACCTAAAATACTATTTTATTCCATTGCTTTAATCTTTAATTATATGTTCAAAAACAGAATTCTCCTTGTTTTTACGATAAACCGCCAATGATTATGGTATATTCAGAATGATGGCCATCTCCGCGCACCGGTGGATGCCAAATAATAGATTTAATGGCTTAAAATTCAACTCAACACCGGAATGAATAGATGGACAAGCTTTGAAACGATCAATGAGAATTTTCGAATGGTAATAGTAATATCGGAACGTTGCTTCCATCTCGGTTCAATCTTCTATGCAATAATAGAACAGATGAGCGTTAATCGGCCCATTGGGCGCAGCCATTCGACAGGATATTACAGGGGGAAAAGAAACATGAAAAGAATCATTCGCGTAAGCATGCTTTTATTTCTTGCGGCGGTTCTGTTCATACCCATTTTGCCCAGCTCCGCCCAAGGCCAACAAACCGATCTCAATGGTTCAAAATTAAAAGCGATCTCATCGAGTTTAAAAGCTTCACAAGAACCTAAAAAAGTTGACGGAAAAAAAAGTGTTCAATCCTATGACAATCCAAATGATTACCGCTTAGTCAATCCGGGGGAAGTCGCAGGCACATTAATAGATTCTTATCCTACAACTCAAAAGTTTACATTTGTAGGAGTCAAAGATTACTCAGAAGATGAAATGAATGTCCAATTGACCTATAACTGTGATTATTCATACGCAAAAGATCCCATCGCTACATTGGAATTTTATTCAAACGTCAACGGCCATTTAGTATATTTAGGATTTACTGAGTTTGATACTTCCGGTTATACCAATGTAAACTTAAATTCACTCATTGACAAAGAAGAATATGCTAACGATCCGTATATTTATATTCGCTTAGGCGTGTCCGAAAGTGAATATGATGATTATTATTCAGACGTCATCCAATTTAAAGTTATCAATCCATTTTATAATCCCGACTCTCTCGGAGGAGAGCATTACGTTTTAATTAGCAATGAATCGACGAATCCTGAAGATCTGGAGTCAACAGGTAATCTCGACTCTTTGAAAATTAATCACGGCAATAATGCTATGACAAACATAAATGCGGATGCCTATAAAATTGATTATGTGAAAAAAGTTAATAAAGATAATTTAAAAAGAGGACCGATTAGAAAAAGCATCAGATCATCTGTGATTCCTACCTATAATATTGGCGACAAAAAAAGCTTTTGGGTGCAAAACCTATACTCCAATTATTATTACTCAATCGATTCCCAACTGCAGTACATCGGATCAAAGGTCCTTGTTTGGGTAAACAATAATCAAATTTCGCAAAGCGACGCGGCGAAACTCGGTCAAGAATTCGACAGCCGCATTTATTCGACAATCCGCGATAATTTCGGCCAAGAATCCGATGTTAACTACGACGGAAAAATCAACATTCTCGTCTATGACATCCAAGACGGTTGGGATGGTTATTTCAATACCAGTTATGTTGCTGGGTATTTTGACCCGAATGATTTATATCCTGGTACTTATTCCAACCAGTCTGAGATTTTTTACATTGATACGAAGCCGTTAATGGGCACGGGGTCAACGAAAGACGTCACACAATCATACGATACTCTTGCCCATGAGTTCCAACACATGGTTAATTTTAATGAAAACGTCTTAAAAGAAAATAATGACCCAATGGATACATGGCTGGATGAAGGCCTGTCTATGGCGGCCGAACAAATCTACAAAGGCAAAGCACTGGACGACCGTATTGATTACTACAATCAGTCCGAATCAATCGCTGAAGGGCATTCCCTCTTAAATTGGGATTATGATGGTGACACATTAGCCAACTATTCTTTATCGTATTTATTCGTCCAATATCTTAAACTGCAGGCAGGCCAAGGGGACAAGATTTTCAAAGAAATCATCGACGATCCGAACAATGATTATAAAGCCGTTGAAGACATCGTAAAACAATATATCGATCCGAATTTGTCATTTGGCAAATTTATGACGGATTTCAGAGCCGCCTTATTGTTAAAAGAAAAAACAGGATTGTATGGGTTTAAGGATGATCACGCTTTCGACGTCCTTCAACCAAGGGTTTATGATGGTTCGATAGCCTATCTTTATGGAGGCGGTGCAATCGTCAAATCAATTACATCTACTAATTCGTTTACAATTCCAAATGACAAGGGTACAAACACAACCTACACCCTGTTATCCGTCCCCCCGCTTGATTTAAAAGTAAATAGTATTAGTGATAACGACATGAAAGTTACCGGAACAAGCAAAGGGGGAGCGATTGTCTTCGCAAAATCTGGAAACACTCAATTAGGATATGCGATCGCTGCTAGCAACGGCAGTTTCTCCATTGCTTTAAAGTCTAAGCTCAAGGCTGGAACGTCCGTAACCGTGTATGCTGCCGATGAATCTGGCAATACAAGTGTTGCGAAAAAGATTACTGTCTCCGACAAAACGCCGCCGGGCAAACCGTCCGTCAATACGATCGGCGACAATCAGCTCACCATCAGCGGCAAAGCCGAACCCGGCGCGACCGTCTATGCCAAAACCGGGAACACGACCTTAGGCCAGGCGACGGCTTCGAGCAAAGGTGACTTCACAATCAAGCTGAAATCGAAACTCAAAGCCGGGACGACCGTGACCGTCTATGCGGTCGATAAAGCGGGCAACAAGAGTACTTCAGCAACCGCCAAGGTCGTCGACAAAACCCCGCCCGCCAAACCGACCGTCTCCACGGTGGGCGATAACCAGCTGACCATCAGCGGCAAAGCCGAGCCCGGCGCGACCGTTTACATCAAAACAGGAAGCAAAACGTTAGGCAAAGTCACGGCATCAAGCAAAGGCACCTTCTCGCTCAAGCTGAAATCGAAACTGAAAGCCGGCACGGTCCTGACCGTCTATGCGGTCGATAAAGCGGGCAACAAGAGCGCTTCGGCGACGGTCAAAGTCGTCGACAAAACGCCGCCGAAGACGCCTTCCGTGAACGCCATCACTTCAAAAACCACTTACGTGACCGGCAAAGGCGAGTACGGATCGACCGTTTATGTCTATTACGGCAGCCATTATCTCGGCAAGGCGGCCGTCCAACGCAACGGCACCTTTAAAGTCAAGATCGCCCATCAAAAGAAAGGACGGACGCTCAAAATCTATGCCAAAGACAAGGCCGGCAACCGCAGCGCGTATAAATACGTCAAGGTGAAATAACCACGCGATGCGGCGTGAATGGCAGATGGCGTTGATGAGAATTTGAATCATGCCGAAGATGGCCTCTATGCGTCGGATAACCGGAACGAAAAAAACGGAAAAAATGGAAAAACCGTCCCGACTAGAAATGATCGGGACGGTTTAATTTCTTATCAGCCAAAAGGGTCCTAAAAACGGATGTCCATCATGTGCCAAAAAGCGCTCAAAAGCGCCCTTCCGCCGGAAACCTCAGCCTTCAAACAAGGCTTGGGCGATATATTCGCCTTTCTTGATGCCGCGCGGGCAGGCAAACATGGCGGAGGCGATATGTTTTGTATACTCGTTCAAAGCATCCTTATCGCTCAAAAGACGCAGCATCGGGATGAACTGCTGATCCGGATTCCGCTGGAAACTGATGAACAACAGCCCGGCATTGATCGCGCCCGTTTTCGGATCAATGCCGTCCGTATACGAATAGCCGCGGCGCAGCATTTGCTGGCCGGTGCTCCGCGCCAGCCGCACGTGGGCGTCGGCCGGCAAGCGGTGAAGATCGACGGGATCGTGTTCGTGTTTTTTCCCATACGGAGCGCCGGATTCTTTCTTCCTTCCGAAAGTGTCTTCTTGATCCTTAATGGATGAGCGGTCCCAAACATCCAAGAACATCTGGATTTTTCGATAAGCCATATAGGTGCCGCCCCGCATCCATCCGGGTTCATCGCTTCCGCACCAAAGGTGGGTTTCTTGCGCACTTCGGCTTTCTAGACTCCGATTCGCCGTTCCATCCTTGAATCCGAACAAATTCCGGGGCGTCTTCCCGTCCGGCATGCTGAGAAACCCTTCCTGCATCCAGCGAACGGTCGCTTTGCCGACCGCCTCGTTGATCAAACCGCGGACGGCGTGAAAGGCGACTTGCTTGTCATCGGCGCACACTTGCACGCATACATCGCCGCCCGATTTGGACGCATCGATCGCCTCGCGCGGCATGCGCGGGATGTCTTTCAAATGCTTCGGCTTTTTGGCGGCCAGCCCGTATCGGTCCTTGCCGTCTTTGATGAAAAACGAGGGGCCGAAACCGAAGGTCACGGTCAATCGGGCCGGTCCGAGATCGAGCGACTCGCCCGTATCCTTCGGCGGCAGCCATTGATTGCCCGGATTTTTCTCTAACCGGCCTTTCGCGAATTTTTCTGCGAGCACCGTCCAATTTTTCAACAGGGCGATGACCTCGCTTCGCCTGTCCGTGCTCAAATCAAAGGCGACCAAATAAACAAAGGTTTGTTGCGGCGTGACGATGCCCGCCTGATGGACGCCGTGAAACGCGACGGTTTCGGATTCGGCATATTTATGAGTCCGCCGCGCTTCGCCCTTTTGCTCCATCCAGTTGAAAACCGGAGCCAGCCCGCTCGCGCCGATCACGAGGCCGGTTCCTGCGGCGGCCGTCCATTTCAGCATTTGCCGTCGAGTGATCCCTTTTTTCGGCTCGTCACTCATCGTTGTACTCTCCCGATCTATCGGATTTAAGTCTCTGTCAACGGCCTATCATTCTATGGATCGGCCGTTTGTCATCGCACTTAGACACAGCCATGCCCTACTACGTTCCGTTATTTTTCCGCGGTTAGTCCAAGATTTCCGCGGTTTGGCTCATCGACTTGGAAAGTTCGCTGAGCGCTTGGCTCAATTCGCGCACTTGGTCTTTGCTTAATTTGGTATAGTCGATGTATCGGCCATTGCTTTTGTAAGTTAGCATCTTTTCTTCCATTTTGCGAAAACGGGTGTCCAATTCCTGAAGCAGCGCTTTGTTGTGTTCATTCAAAGCGGGGATGACCGCTTGATAGACCGCTTGTGAGCCCTCGACATTGGCGGACAAATCGACCAAGTCAATGTGGGAATAACGTTCCTCCTCGCCCGTCACTTTGGAAATCGCCGCTTCGTTCAACAGTTCCATGGCGCCCGCGACCATCGCTTCAGGCTTCAACTTCAACGTTTGAATTTTGGCTTTTAAATCTTTGACATCCGACAAAAGCTGATCGGCGTATTTTGCCTGGCCTTTCAACGAGTGATCCTTCCAAAGGGCTTTTTCCAACCGATGGAATCCGGTCCATTTGGCCGGGTCATCGACATCATCGATTCGGGCGTCGATCTTCGGATCAAGATCTCCGAAGCTTTCGGCGATCGGTTCAATTCGTTCATAATAGACACGGGCGTCGGGATAAAGCTGCTTCGCTTTCTCGATGTCGCCGGCTTTAACGGCAGCCGTGAATTTCGCGGTCGCTTCGACCAAATGATCCGCTTGCTCCAGCACATAGTCCTTATAATTTTTCACCGCTTTGTCCAACAGTTCGGATGCCTTTTGTGCAGTCGCTTTGGCCGTTTTCAACTCGTCGAGCGCTTGTTGCAGGTTGCGGGCGTTCTCGCGCATCCCGGTCAAATCGGGATGGGCCATCGTCGATTCGGCAAAAATCGGCTGCTCATATTTTTCGACCTTTGTATAGAGCAAGGGGAAGCGGTCGCGGACGGCGTTTTCAAAAGACAACCACTTATCGTTGATCGATTTTCCGAGCGCCTTGATTTTCGCCGTATCCTTGGCTTCCAGCGCGTCCAGCAGCTGTTTGTTGATCGCCTGCATTTGGCTGGCGCCTTTTTTGATCTCGTCATTCGCACTCGAAGCCTTTTGTTCGGTTTTTTCTTGTTTGGTTTGTCCGGCGCTGTTCTTATCTCCATTGCAAGCCGCTAACATGGAAACGGCTAGAATCATAGCCATAAAAGCGGACAGAGTGGATTTCTTCAACACTTTAACTGGCCTCCTTCGTTTTTAACGCATGGCTCCATTTAAGCCGCAGATTGTTCAACACGGTAACAAGGGCAGCCGCCAGGAACAACGCTTGCGGCGCCGTGCTGTACCAAGACGGATAAATGCTGAGGAAAGGAACGGACGGCAAGTAATTTTCCACAGCGGACGGGAGGATCCCCGCCATTTGCAAACTGTTGATGCCGGAACCCATAAATTTAAAGCAAAGGTAAAACACGATGAAACTGGACACAAGAAAGAAAGGCTTCAAAGGCAATTTCACGCCGACTTTCAACATGAGCACGCCGATCGCGGCCAAGGCGGCGCATCCAAGCGCGATACCGCCGATCAATTGCCCCGCCGACATGCGTCCGACCATTCCGATCAAAAAGATGACGGTCTCGATGCCTTCGCGCAAGATCGCCAGGAAAGCGATCGCGGCAAAAGACATCATGCGGCCGTTGGTGATCGCCTTTTCACTCTTTGCTCGGATAAAAGCGTTCCACCGTTTGATATCGGCGTTGCGGTGAAGCCAGTAGCTGACGTACAAAAGCATCACGCTGGCCAAGACGCCGGACAAGCCGTTGATCAGCGCGTTGTTTTGGCTGAAAGCGAGAGAAGACAACGCGAAGGATACGAGGCAACCGATGCCCAAGCAAACGGCCAGAGCCGCCAGCGCCCCGCCCCAAATCCAACGGTTCGCTCTTTTAGATTCCGCTTTTTTCGCAAAGCTCAGCAACGCGCCGACGACGAGCAGCGCTTCCAGGCCTTCCCGCAGGGGGATCATCGCCGCATCGATCAGGCCGTACTTGGTCGCGGCCAGCGGCTTCAACGCGTTGATCATGTCTTCGATCAGCGGCAAGGCTTTCTCACGGGAATCCGGCTGAGCGATGTAGGCGGAAAGCAAAACGAGATTTTTTTCGGATTCGGTGTAGACGGTTTGCGACTGGCTGACGACATCGCCTTCCACGGTCAGCCATTCTTGTTGCAGCATGCGAATGTGCTGTTCGGCTTCCGGCCATTTTTTCTCTTTGATGAGCGTTTTGGTGGACTCCAGTTTCTTGATATATGTAGATAACGACGCTTTTTCACCGGGGTTCGTGTCGGCAAACGCCCCTTCTTTGTATTGCGTCAGCAAATCTTCCAATGTTTTAAGCGCTTGCGCGACGTCTTCTTTTTGATCATTGAGGAGCGCGATGGAGATGTTGGCGGTTTGCTGTTCGATTTGACTGGACGCGGTCAAGGATTGTTTTTTGATCTCATTTTTGTTTTTCAACCACCATGCTTTATAAGCATCGAAGGCACGGTCGGCCCGGTTCATGTCCCCCGTTTGTAGCGCTTTATCCAGTTTGCCGAGCGCTTGAAACGCCGGCGCCGTTTCGACGGCATCCCCGGCAGCCCGCCCCGGGGACGGCAGGAAAAGAAAGACCGCCAAACCGATGATCAGAAGGCCCAAGCCCAGTCGCTTCATCATAAGGCGCCTCCTCAATAAATAATAATGAGAATCATTATCATTGATAACCATTCTCATTGTAAAATGTTCACGGGATTCCGTCAATAGGATTTTCGCGCTTTTTGGGCGCCCCATGGAAATATTTCTACGAAGAACGTCACAGGGTATAAAATTTTCAATCCTTGCCGGAATCCGGTCTTCCTAAAATAAAAACCCGCGGCTTCCAAACAGCGGAAGCGCGGGTAAAGACGCGTTTTGTCTTATGGATGGGCGAAAACGCAGGTCCCATCCGCGATGGTTATTGCGGAAAATTGACGAGCCCGGTTTATGACCGAGCAAAAACGTTAAATTCCCCGGCTCTGCGACAACCTCATGCGGTTGCCGCCTCATGGTTTGATGAAAAAATCGTAGAGCACATATCGGCTCGACCGGACGCTTTTCTTTTTGATCAATTTAAAATCGTTTAAGTGATAGATGTACAAATCAAGGCCGTCGCTGGAATAAAACCGGCCGTCGGCAATCCGGCTGATCCATAAGTTGTTTTGCAGAGTGACGATGCGCTCACCCTGCTTCGTTCTCACCGTCACTTTATTTCCTTCATCGGCCGAGCTGTTGTAGTGCGTCACATACTGGTCATTTCCGTATTGCAACATTTGCCACGGATCGTAGGCTTTGAGGGCGGTGCGGTGGAGTTTTTCATCATCCAATGATAAAGAAACCAGTTCGTTCGTCGCTTGATCCATATCGCTTTTCGCGTTGTTGATGATGAACAATTGTTTTCCGGCGACGGCGAGGTCGTTCGGCGCGCCCGTATACCGGTTGATGAGCTGTTTTTTTAATTTTAAATCCGTCGTCAAAACATAAACGGATTGGAAATGTTCATCCACACGGTCGGAGGCGACATACACCTTGCCTTTGTAAACTTTAACTTGACGAAGCGTTCCGTTCAAAGTTTTCCGCGCAACGATCTTGTTTCGTTTGATATCGATTTTCGTAAGAGTGCCGCTGTCAAATCCGGAGTTATGCACGGCGTACATATAGCGGTTTTTGTCATCGACATCCAAATCCATCGGAAAATCGTCCGTATGAATAAAGCGGAGCCGCAACGTCGAAAGATCCAAATCAATGATGTCGTGTCCGGTGGTAGAGTTCGTTCCGACGGCCGGATTATAATAGTGATCCCCTTTTATCACGCCGGATTGCAACCCGCCTTTTTTAAAGGCGATCGTTTTGACCGGCTTCAATTTCTCCGACAGCAGGACGATTTTGCTTTCGGGCTTGGAGTAACTCGTATACACCAAGCCGTATTTGTAGTCGACCGGCTTGTCGAAAGTAGAATGATTACACGCCATTATAAAAAACAACATCGTAAGGCACAGCAGCATTTTTTTTAATCTCATGTGGTCCACCTATCGTTTTATCATCATTGTTCATATGCAACATAAGTATGCTTCGATTCTTTTAAATCAATTGGCCAAACCGCGCCACCATCATTTAAATCAACAGCATGTTCCGGTAAATGTTTAAATACATACCAAACCAACTGTGAGCAGTAAAAAGAATTATTTTGATTAATATAAAAAAAATTATAATTATACGGTTTACCGATGTAGCTATTTGCCTTGTCAGCCGCTTTTTTATCATCATCAAGTGTTGTTGTACCTACACCGAGAGCATAAAAATGCTTATATCTTTTCTCCCATGTATTACTCCATTTTCTGACACCGTTTTTGTCACCCTTATTGCCGAAAGATTCAATCGTATATTTAGAGCTATATGAAATTCCTGCATGACCGCCAGCCCATGCGCTTGAACCGGAACTCGAAGAACTTAATGTCACATAAATCATACCTTTTCTTTTCCAATAAGGTGTACTGGCAAGCGATGCCTCGAACTGTAAACCAGATATTCTGTTTGTACTTAGCTTAGGATCGCCATAATAAATCGGTGTATTAATTTTTTCCATTTCTTTTAATGCTTTTTCTGTTCTTTCTTTAGCTGTTTGAATATCGTCTTTTTGAGATTCTGTCAAATCTTCTGCAAATACAACAGTGTTCGGAAATAAGCATAAAATGGACAAAACAACAAGTACAAAACCTTTTTTTAACAAGATTCATCATCCTCTCATTAAAAATTAATGTAATAAACTTTATGGCAGATTATAAATAACCTTACTAAACATCGCGTGTAAATTTTATAACTGGATGATGACAAATATGAACGGTGAACTCGAGGATGTATCTCCGATGAATAATCTATGAGGACAGTTTGCCGGTGCTTTAAAGAAGGGTGCCATGCATACTAATTGATTAACAAATATGAAACAAAAAACTTAAAGTTTCCTTCATCGTTCCTATAGAGTTTTTTTCATCAAATACATCAAATATTCATTCGTTATGTTTCCTGATCGCACCTCGCTCCTGTATTTGACCTGAGCGCGACGCGATAAGAATTTTAATTTTAAAACAAACTCAATATAGGTATGAAATAAAAACAATATTTTTTCATTAAGTTATGATGAATATAGAATTTTTTTCTTAAGAAGAATTTACCATATATTTTTTCATCTGAAATGGGACATAAATACTATTTTAACAAATAGTACTTTCTTCATTTTATAACCCTTAAAAACAGTTAAATCGCCACATAATAAACCTGTTGAGGCCATTGTCAATGAAACCGTTTGATTTTCAGTATTATAGACGAAGCAATCGTGCGATTTCTAAAATTAAGATGACAAAGCTCAGCCAAACACCGCCGAACATATAACCGGCGATAATGCCGCTCGGGGGCTGGACGCCAAAATAAACGCCGGCGAGGCCCGTCGCAATGAGGATCATTAGCACAGCCAGAAAGTTGAACATTTTCACGCCATGGCTGACCGCATGCCGCGAAACGATAAAGGCCGAAAACCCGTAGACGAGCGTGGCCAAGATCAAGCGGTCGTCCGGAAACGGCGACACGCCGACGAAGGACCAATGAAACCACTGTGCCAGCCAGCGAAAAAGATGACGGATGCCCTCCATATACATAAAACCCCCGACGATTAAGAGCGCTAAACTCTGAATTTCCAATGCACTATCCCGGCTCCGCCAAACGATCCACACCCCTGCCAACAGAGTGACGACAAACAGAAATAACGGGGAAGCAAACATCCATACCATACGCATGACCGGCCCCCATCCCGTCGCCCGGAAGAGATGCCAAAACACGATAGAAAAGACGCGGTTAAAGTCGTCGAAATCACGGCCGAAATAGTCTTGAATCAAACCGACGGTCACGGAAACAAAGAAGATAAACACGATCGCGACACAAGTGATCAACAGTTTTAATCGAAAACGGGCGCGATCCCCCTGTTCTATCCTTCCCGCCACGGATAAAATCCAAGCTTTTATCCGTCCGAGATTAAAACTCACCAGCCAAAAGAGCAACGCCGCCGCAATCGCGATGACGCCAATCAGCACGATGTATTTTTTCAACGATTTTTCAATCAGCATCCATTGCGGTCCTAGGAGATCCCCAAGTCCTATAAAGGTCGTCGTCCAAAGGATGACGCCCAGCGCGGAAAATATGGCAAAGCGGCGATAAGAAAGCCTTGAAATCCCGGAAACATAGCCGGAGAGATGGCGAAGGCCTGGAATAAAGCAAACAATGAGCAAAAATTTGGCGCCATGGCGACGGAAGATGTTTTCCACCTTATCCAACCGTTCCGGTCCCAAATGAAACTTGTCCCCATGCTTTTTAAAGAAAGGGTAGCCGAGCTTTCTGCCGATCCAATAGGCGACATTCATCCCGGTAAAACTGCCGAGCGCGGCCGCGAGAATGGACAAAATGAAGGATTGTTGCCCTTGGTAAACGAGATAACCGACATAACTCATCATCGGTTCCGTGGGAATGGGCAACGCGATCAATTCCAACATTAATGAAACAAACAAAATGACGGCGCCGTATTGATTGACCAAGTGCAAAAACGTTTCCATATGGTCTCCCCTTCTCGATCTCTCAAACGAGATCAGCCGAGCTTTAAATAACTATGAACCCCGATTATTAAAGACAGGACAACCCCATCCGGCTGAGCGTCCATCAGGTCTCCCCTATCAATTAGGAAGTAGCCTTCTAAAAACGAGCATAGATTGGGGAAGTTTGCAAAAAATCCATTATAAAAGAAGGATTCACCAATCAAAAAGTTCAAATACGCTGCAGAGGAATTTTTTACAGGAAAGCAAATATGAGGACAGGGATCCGAGGAAATCGGCCAAGAGCATCACCGTTTCGGAAAAAGGGAACCGTGAAAAACCGGGCGTTGCAGCCCGCGGGCGGGAATGAGGGCGGGCTTTTCCCGATCATTCTCTGACATGGATGAGGACAATGAAGCCCTTTGGGGGGTTTCAATGGCGTTCCAAAATTCGTCGAAGCCCATTGGAAAGGTGAGACCAAAAAAAACCGCGGTTAACCATTCATAATGCGGGAAATATGTCATACGGAACGCACACAATAAAAAAGAAAGGGCTCAAGCCGCCTCGGGTTCGGGTGGCCACACCCGCATACGCCCTTGACGGCTTGCCCTCACTTTTTAGGGATAGTAGGGACTGTAGACAAGAAAACTAATCAAAGAAGAACTCCCACAATACGGCTGCCCCTATCGGTGGATGCCAAAAGCGATCGGTTGGAAGAGAAAGTTTTCATCTTGCGTTGCCGCAAGGACCAGCGACAGGCTTCTATGAACCGCGCAGGAGCATATAAAACGGCTTTTTGTTCCGACAAACCTTTAATTAAAAAGACGCTCTTCTTCCGCTCTTCAATTAATGATAGGAAATCGCCTGGCTGCCCATTTGCTTCCACGCCGCGACAAAATCCGCTTTCGCCGCCGCCCGGTTTTTGATGCCTGCGAGCGGGTCATTAAAATAAACGTGGGTTTGGTCGTAGCCGGTGACGAGCACCGAATGTTCGGCATACGTCACCTTCATGTCGCCGTTTCTGGTGTGCCAGGTCCGAAAACTGGATGACGGCAGGCGGTGATAGCGCGTATTGATGATGATCCACACCGGCCGGCCGCTGGCGAGCTGGTCTTCCACGGCCTCCCAACTTTTGCCCGTCATGTCGACCACCCGAGCGCCCAAATAGCGCTTCGCCAACGCCGCGACCGGTCCGTGATAAACGCCCAAACCCGGACCGCCGCGATACATGTTGCCGACATACCCTTCATTCGGATCACCGTTTATGCCGTTCTTTTCAAAAGGCACTTTCGGAATTTGTTCAGCCAAAGTCATTTTGCTGACGTTGACTCCCGCATCCTGAAGGAGCATCGCCAGGCTCGTGATTTCGCATCCGTACGGCAATTCGGGCAGTTGGCTGATCATCGGTGCGTCGTTGATGATTTTGGCCGGTTTGGCCGAATAAGCCTTTAAAACCGCGGAAGACATCCAACCGGTGTTGCCGTCGCCAAAGACGACGTGGTACCACGTCAAACGTTCGATTTTCGCTTTTTCAAAGGCTTTGACGCGAGCGCCCTGTTTTAAAATCGCCGTATCCTCATATTGTATCCCGGGTCCTTTGCGCACATGGGCGGCCGCCGTTTTGACGGTAAACATCCCGTTCGTCCGAACGATCTTCGGTTCGCCGTCCAAATGTGAACCGACGAGTCCTTTAATATATTTGTTTTTCTCCGCGATCGCCGCCAAGACGGCTTTTGAAGCGGCCAGCCAGTCTTTGGCACGCGCCGCTTCCTCCGTCCCGGCCGCTCGGGCGCTCTCGTCCGTATTATTAGGAACGGCAGCCGTGTCCGAATGCTCACAAGCTGTCGTTACCAGAATTAAAGTGAAGACAACCATATAAAAGAATAATTTTTTCATAACAGACTCCCGTGTTGAATTGTCGTTACATGATCGAATCTCAGATTGGCAGCCATCTATGAACCTATTATATCAAAGAAGATTCGATCACGAGCGCGGCAAAGAATACGCACATAAGCCTGCCAATTCCGCGGATTTCCACTAGAAATTGGACTATGCCCGTTGCCGAGGATTTCGGAAGTGCCCCCGAAACTGTGGCTGAACAACACCAGGCCAAGCGATCGAAGCATTCCGGCGGCCGGCCGCCGGGTTTGACGGGTTTCAAGAATTCAGCGGCGTCCCGATGAGCTGTTAAAAAGAGCAGGCCTGCGATCCATCGTCCCGATATGGGGTGGTTTTAGTAGAGGAAGATGGAAGGATGACCGGAGAGGGGCGCATGATTGCAAACTAGCAAACCAAAAGGCCGCGGGGGATTTACCATTAACATGCGAACGCGCACACCGAATGGAGCGCAATTCGGCGTGCGCGCGCATCAGGCGTTGGGTGGTCTTTTTTCCAAATTCACCAATAAGGCTTGGCGCGGCGAAAGCGGCTCTGCGAACAAGCGCTTATTTACCGTGAACGTGACACAAAAGCGCCGCTTGGAAGGATGTGCTCTCCCGTCCGCGCGCATGGTGAGCTAGAATCAGGCGCCTCGGGTGTTGAACGCCAACCTTTACCGGTTAAGGCTTTTTGTTTCTTATCCACTGAAACGGTTGTTCCCCATGATCGGCCCTTCTTTTTTCAAGAAGGCGGTGACTTATTAACCGCATAGGCGTGGCATTAATCTTTTCCGGTTTTTTTCAAAAGGCGGCGAATGTCGAACCATTGCTGGACGATGCAAAGTTTGCTGCCGTCGCGCTGCGTCTGCATCGTGATGTAGACATCGCTGCGATCATGGCAATAGAGAACGGGGAGCACATCATCTTCCCGGAAAAAACCGATGGAATCATCAAAAGTATCCATATAATCGGCGACAACAAAGGCGCCGTTGACGATTAACGTGTCTTTCGACATATCAAAAAACACCCGCGAAAACTTATGCAAGCGTTCACCATTGAGAAAAACGCGCACCTTCGCCAACAATTCTCTGGGTTCATGCGGATGGCGCTTGGACAGATTCACCACTTCACGATACTGCCCATAAGCTTCCGTCACTTCGACAAACGACGACGGATCATACGTCAGGACGCGGCGACCTTTGGTGTACAGAACAAGCGGGAGGCCTTTATAGAGGACCCCTTTGACGATTCTTCCAGCATTCGTCAGGCGATATCCGCCGGCGTTTTTTTCATTAAAAGCGATGCGATACGTCTCGAGCCAATTGAGAATGTCTTCAAGTTTTTCCCGTTTCGGAAACAAAAGCGAGACCATGACCGGCTTCGTCTTTAACTCGATGAGGTTGACGAAAACGTCGGCGAGCTGGACGGCCTCGCAATGTAAAAAGTGAAATTTCAGTTCATAATCCGGGATAAAGCAATATTCATAGTAGTGATCATCCACGCGCAGTCTTTTCAACGCCAAACCCGTGCGTCTGTCCCGATAATCGGAAAAATGAATGATCGCCATGATGATCCCCCTTGTTCATCCCTGCAAAGAATTCTTGCCGTATCATTCTTTTTCTCTTATCCCGTGTGAACTGTCTTTGATGAATGCCCTCCTTCAATTCGTCCGCACTCGTTCGGCGTCACGCTGACGGAGTGTCAGCCCTTGCATCTTTTGTGTTTTGACGGATCGACACCGCAAGAAGTCAAATGACCCGTCGTTTGTATTTTTTGTCGACTCCTTCCTTTTACTAATTTAGCTTAAAACCTGACCCAAATTTTGGTTATCTGTAAAAGGGGGACAGTCCCCCATCGCTTTAAATCGTTAAAGTAACATTCAAGAGAATCTGATGCAGCGCGTCATCGCTTCATTTTGGGGACCGCCCTTCATTTAGTGGTAAAATAGCTTTGAGGTGAACGAGATGATTCGATTGAGCGTCTTGGACCAGTCGCCGATTCCGGAAGGAAAGTCCGCCGTCGAGGCCTTCCAGTACACGACGCGGCTCGCCCAGGAAACCGAAAAACTCGGTTACACCCGCTTTTGGGTGGCGGAACATCATTTTACGAACCACTTGGCAGGCTCAAGCCCCGAAGTGTTGATCAGCCATCTTGCGGCCAAAACCGACTCGATCCGGGTCGGTTCCGGCGGGGTCATGCTCCCGCACTACAGCGCTTATAAAGTGGCGGAAAACTTTCGCGTGTTGGAGGGCCTTTATCCCGGCCGCATCGACCTCGGCGTCGGTCGGGCGCCGGGCGGCATGCCGCTTGCGTCCATGGCCCTTCAAGAAGGGCGCGCCCAACAAGGCGATATTTACCCGCAGCAGGTCGATGACTTAATCACTTATCTCTATGATCTGGCCGATCAGCGCCACCGCTTCCCGGGATTGCGGGCGACGCCCATCGTCGAGACGGCGCCGGAGATCTGGTTGCTCGGTTCAAGCGGAGGAAGCGCCGCGATCGCGGCCCGGCGCGGCACGGGCTACGCCTTTGCCCATTTTATCAACGGCGAAGGCGGCGAAGACGTCATGCGCTGGTACCAAAAGCATTTTCAACCGTCCCATTTCAACGACCGGCCGCGCTCCATCGTCGCGATTTTTGTCATCTGCGGGGAGACGGAAGAAGAAGCGGAGCTTGCGGCGACGAGTCTTGACCTTTCTCTGCTGAGGTTGGATAAAGGGGAACCGTCGAACGGAACGCCGTCGATCGAAACCGCGTTGACTTATCCGTACACAGAGTATGATCGCTACCGAATTTTGGAAAACCGCAAGCGCATGATTGTCGGCACCAAAGAGCAGGTCAAAGCGCGGATATTGGAAATGAGCGAAGCCTATCGCACGGAAGAATTTATGATCGTCACCATCACCCACGACTTCGAAATGAAACTGAAGTCCTATCGCTTGTTGGCGGAAGCTTTCGATCTGAAAAAGACGGCCGATGACCGCTGAGCAAGCCGACGTTTGCTTCATGAAAACCGGCATGAGGTAAAAATCGGGCCGGCTAAATAAATGCATGAGATAAATGGACACCTCAAAAGTCGGAAACAAGCGGCAACGATGATTTCAAAACCGCTATCGACCGATCACGTGTTATAGCATCGCTTTCTTTTTACGGAGTGGCGATTAATCGATCCGCCGCCGGACTGGACAAGCGCCTGTCGGCTTCCGGTCAACAGGATCCGGATTGTTGATGATGCGCGCCTCTTCTCCCAACTCCCGAAAACCCTTTGGTGTCCACATTTGGTGACTCTTCTCTTGCAACAGTACAAATAACGAGGGGGGATTCCTATGACACGAAAAGAAATCGAAGAGCGCATCGCGGAGCTTAAAGCCGATTACGCCCGCCTGCAAGGGGATATGGAGAGGCTCGAGTCATTGGGCCGCAACGTCGCCCCGACCGCCAGGCTTTTGAAAGCCATCGAAGAAGAGCTGGCCGATTTACGGAAAAAATTATAAAGGGCTTGGGCTCCGGCGCTTTCACGCGAAAAACCGCATTCCGCTTTTTCGCGCGCAACGGCCCCTGAACGTATTCTTTTTGCAGCTCATTTGACGCCGATCCCATTAAAAAACGGTCGAAACCTTTGCGGCCTCGACCGTTTTTTTCCTTCACGGATACAAGCGATGGGAGCATCCTATCTATTGAAAATCACAACAATGGAGGTTACAGCTCGATTAACGGTTCGACAAAATCGTATCCCTTTGTTTTGCGGAAATGTTGTCGGTTGGGAAACGCCCCGACAGCGTCAGAACAATCGATGCGGTCAAACTTGATCTTTTCAAAAGAGACGCGATCAAAGCGGACAGAGACGATCACGCCTTCTTCAAGGTGGCCGGTCGCCGTATTCAGCAGGCTGGCCCGCGCATTCACAAAGACGATGTCCACGGGCAATAACGCAAACAATTCCCTGCCGATCCGCAGCAAGCAGCTGCACACGTAATCTTGATACAATCCGTAATAATCGGTCTTGGACATCTTCCGCTCGGACACGCGCCCGGTGGCGGTCAGCGTTTTTCTCTTGTCCGGAATGACCGCTTCGGAGCGAACCGCAAAATCGGCAATCGCCGTTTGGCCGTCGGGAAAACGAACTTGAACACCGCTTCCCAAGGCTTCAATATCGTCGAACGGGCTCTCACTGGATAAGACGGTTTGATAGGTTTGGATGTCCCCGGCGAGCACGCGCTTGGCCGTTTCGACGCGCGTCCGCCAAGACTGCAACAACCGCTCGTCTTCTTTTCTGGCATCCGCCACCGCTTGTTGCAGCTGCGCCTTAATTTTTTCAGCCCGGCGCAACAAGCGGTCGAACACCCCCGGCCGATAGGCATAAAGCGCTTCACGGGCGGCCCTTTCGTTTGGTCCGATCTCGTTTTCGGAGAACGGCGGTTCTTCCGCGGCGATCGCCTCCCAATCCACGGATTCGCTCGTTTCCTCATGAACGGACGTGAGCATGGCCACATACCGATTGAATGCGTCGACTTCAAGGCGGTTGCGTTCGAGCGCTTCGCTTCGATCGAAGTTCCGATCCGCCTGATTGATTTCGGCATAATGGGTGCGGGCGGCCCGCGGCGTTTTGCTGGAAAACCGCTTTTCATAGTATACACCCGTTCCGGGAACCGTTGCCCGCATGCGCGTTCCGGAAGGGCCGACGCCGACGCGCCATCCCTTGCCGCCGACGCTCATGCCCACGCCCCGTTTGCTGAAATTAAGACGCACGCCTCCGCCGAGGTTGATGCTTTTTCGGAAGCCGAATCCCATCCGGTTTCTCCTCCTTAAACCCGTATTCCCACTTGATCGAGATGAAGGGCTGTGAAATGTCTTCCGCATGAAGCAACTTGCTTTGGTGCCGCTTCGCCAAAGCGAAATATTTTTGTCAAGCGACCAGCGCTCATTGAAAACCGATATCCCCCATCGCCATGACGTATCTCTTCATCTCCGCATACGCCCGTCCGCTTCACGCCCTGAAAAATCGCTCATCTTCCCTTTTCTGCGAACCTTGACGATACCGTGGCACGATTTAATTTGATTTTAACAAAAATTGCTGAACCCTTTTCGGGATATCTAGCGCCGATTAAAAAGGCGCGCAATGAACAAAATTGTGGAAAACCCGGACGAAATGATTGGCAAGTTGTTGAACAAAAATAAGACAAAGTCCTCTCCGGTTGCCTGCCAAAAAACACGAAGAGAGTGGACTTTGCCTTTCCACATGTCACCTGATCGAAGGAACGGTTCGGGATTTAGTCAAACGCCTTAAAGAATCCCTTCACTCATCGCTATTTAGAAATCGGTTCAACGAGCCAAATGCGATAGCCATCCAGATCGGCAATAACCGCTTCTTTAACTCCCCATTCTCTTTCCACCGGATACTGGATGACTTTCCCCTCCGAATTTTCCACCGCTTTCACAGCGCTTTCCACGTCATCGACTTCCAATTCCAGCACGACGCCTTTCTCGACCGGTTCCGGTTCGTCGATGGCATGCAACAAAATATGATAAGGATGTTCCGCCTCCCCGATACGGAGCCCCGCCATGTGGCCGTCGTTGTAATCCTCGTATAACCCCAGCACCTTGGTATAAAAGTCGCTCGCTGCCTTCACCGATTTGACGGGAACGACGATGTTGCTGATCCTTTTTACTTTAAAGTTTCCCAAAGTCCATGCCCCCCATTTTATGTAATCATAAAATTTCTGACGTTCCGCTTTGATTTTCCCCCGGCACGACGCGATCGAGACGGCGGCTGATCCACATCCATCCGAAACCGGACAACGAGGTCAAGGCACCGATCAACGTGCCCACCATCGGCGAACCAAAAAGCTGTATGGCCGGTCCGGATACAGCCAAAGACAATTGACGGGTGCTCGTATAAACCGTTCCTTCAATCGCGAATATCCGGCCCCGATAATCGTTAGGTATGAATATTTGGAAAAGAGTGGCGCTTAAAGACATTATAATACCGGAACCCAATTGGGACAAGAACAAAAACAACATCCCGGACCATAGCGTCGAAGAAAAGGCAAAAGCGACAAAGAAAAGGCCGTTAATCAAAAAACCGAAGCCATACCATCGCCGCACTTTTTCAATCTCTCTACCGACGGCTTTTTGGATCAAGACACCGGTTAATATGAACGCCAAACCATCGGCAGCATAGAGCAATCCGATCCCCATCCCACTGTATTTATAGAGGGAATCGCCCAAAACGGGCACCATGATAAAATAAGGGCCTGTGGATAGGGCGAACGCAAAAGTCGTCACGAACAATGCCAAAATGATCCTATGTTTAAAAATGAGTTTAAACCCATCCAACAATTGCTTCTTATAGTTCCCGATGGATCGGCCTTGCTTCGGTGCGGCCGCGGCCTCTGCCTCTTCGTTCCAATGTGTATTTAAAATGATGACGGCAGACCAAACATAACTTAAACAATTGATCAAAAATGAAACTGCCGGAAGGAAAAAGGAGGATACGATCCCGCCCAATAAAGCACCTATGATGGCCAACGCGCCGGAAGTGCTCAAATCCAGGGCATTGGCTTCCGCCAAATCGCTTTTTTCAACGACGGCAGGAATCGTTGCGCTCTTGGCAGGAGAAAAAAACGCACTGGCACAGCCTAGGATCGGCCCACCCAAATAGAAGACCCACATTTGTCTAAAAACGGATGCCAAGATAAAAGACAAAATCACGACAGCTCGAACCAAATCGCTGGCGATCATGATCTTTCTTTTCGAAAACCTATCAATCAAAGGGCCGACTAAAGGGGAAATGACCGCTTGAGGCAGATCAAGACATAATAAAACGAAGCCCATCGCAGCCGGCGAATCCGTAATGGCTAAAACCGTCGTCGACAAGGCGACTTGATTAAACCAATCTCCTAGGCTACTTCCTGTTCTCGCCATCCATAATCGCCGATATATCCTATTTCTAAAGAAAACGTGCCGCCTTTTCACAACCATGCTCCTTTATCGCTATGATCCATTTATCGCAATATCCTCTGGCAAAAATCTAAACGTTTGGACCAAAACTTGCGGGTAAAACCGTTCAATGTTTCATGGCTACAAATGCGGACGGACACAACCATTCTTTATCAACCGCGTTTTATTGAGTGACCTCTGTTTACTATTCATTTCTTTGCATTCAAAAAAAATCCTTCTTTCTTTTCATTCAAAAAAATCCTTCTCCGGCAACTGTTGATTTGGTCGAGAAGGTTCGGCGCTTCAACCATTAAATCCGTGAAAAAAATCGACGGCCAGAACTTCGCTTTAAGAACAATATTTCGGACAACGCGGAAAAAAAACGTTTGCCATCGCCGGCACCTTTGTCCGTTTTAGAGCGCTGACGACAATCGGAAAAACATATGATGTCAGCGATTCACCCCGAATTGGCTTTCGCGCGTCTCATTTCATCAGTCCGCATGCATATCCAACAGCATCCTTCATTCACGCCTGCGCAAACAAAAAAAGAAGCCACTCGTAACGAGTGACTTCCTCTCTGGCCCGGCAACGTCCTACTCTCACAGGGGGTCGCCCCCCCATTACCATCGGCGCTGAAGAGCTTAACGGCCGTGTTCGGGATGGGAACGGG
>JGI25331J36430_1000122_pt1 | contig 48160 bp, 53 predicted proteins | sample HigsolmetaAR206D_FD_36430 | JGI IMG/M metagenome (IMG submission 36430) | reverse complement strand
CCCCGAAGGGATCCGTCCGCTTCCCGCGCTCGACTTGCATGTATTAGGCACGCCGCCAGCGTTCGTCCTGAGCCAGGATCAAACTCTCCGTAAAAGTCGACGCCTTCCGGCGTCTCGAAAACGACGACCGATCGAATCGGTCCATCGTAACCTTTACATCCGTTTCATCCGTGGCGTCCGGAAAAGGTTGCCCTTTTCATTCGCGCTTGGCTTTTGTTCAGTTTTCAAAGAGCCATCCGTCGCCCCGGTTTCCCGGAAGCGACTTTATTAGATTAACACATCTTGACGATTCGTGTCAATCACTTTTTATCCAGCCGCTCACCGGAGCGACGTCATAAATATTATCACCGTTTACCGCATTCGTCAACGGCTTTTTACTTGTAAATTTTTCCTTTTTCCTGGATGAGACAAAAACCCACGAAAAAGGAAGCGCTTCGGGATTGATCTCCTTGAACCGGGAGAAATTACACAACATCATCCAAACGTGCAGGCACATCCGGCCGTCAGACGCCTTTGAACTCTCACAAAAATAGGTTTTCTCGGAAAAGATAAAAAAAGCGGAAAGGTCGTCCTACTCGGTTCAAAACGAGCCCTTCCGCCATCGGTTATAGGGGTGTCAATGATCTTCCCGTTTTTTCATTTGCGGGAACAAGAGAACATCGCGGATCGACGGCGAATTCGTCAAAAGCATGACAAGGCGATCGATGCCGATGCCCAAACCGCCGGTCGGCGGCATGCCGTACTCCAGCGCCTCGAGGAAATCTTCATCCATCATGTGCGCCTCGTCGTTCCCCTCGTTGCGTTCTTTCACTTGTTGTTCGAAGCGTTTCCGCTGATCGATGGGGTCGTTTAATTCGCTGAACGCGTTCGCATGTTCCCGTCCGACGATGAACAATTCAAAGCGATCGGTAAACCGCGGATCTTTTTCGTTCTTCTTCGCCAAGGGCGAAATCGCTACGGGATGGCCGTAAACAAACGTCGGCTGGATCAGCGTTTCTTCCACTTTTTGCTCGAAAAATTCGTTGACGACGTGGCCGAACGTCATGTTATCCGTGACCGCGACGCCGTGCTCTTTCGCGAGACGGCGCGCCTCTTCGTCGGTCATTTGCTGCCAAAAATCCACGCCCGTCGTTTCTTTGATCAAATCGACCATATGGGCGCGCCGCCATTTCGGCTCAAGATCGATTTCATGTTCGCCGTAAGTGATTTTGGTCGTGCCGAGCACTTTGCCGGCGACATATGCGATGAGGTTCTCCGTCAGTTCCATGATGTCGTGAAAATCGGCATACGCTTCGTATAATTCGAGCATCGTAAACTCAGGATTGTGACGGGTGGAGACGCCCTCATTCCGGAAGACGCGCCCGATTTCGTACACTTTTTCCAAGCCGCCGACGATCAGCCGCTTCAAGTGGAGCTCGATGGCGATCCGCATATAAAGCGGAATGTCCAAAGCGTTGTGGTGGGTGATAAACGGACGCGCCGCCGCGCCGCCCGGGATGTTGTGCATCATCGGCGTTTCGACTTCCAAGAAACCTAGACCATCCAAGTATTCGCGAATGTGGCGGATGATTTTGCTCCGGGTGATAAAGGTTTCTTGCACCTCTTGATTCATGATCAAATCGAGGTAGCGCTGGCGGTAACGCTGTTCGATATCCCTCAATCCGTGGAATTTGTCAGGCAGCGGGCGCAAGGATTTCGTCAGCAATTTGAAATCCTTGACTTTTACGGACAGTTCGCCGACTTTTGTTTTAAAAGCGACGCCTTCAACACCGACGATGTCCCCGATGTCAATGCTGTCGAACAGTTCGTATTGTTCGTCGCCGACGGCGTCTTTCCGAACGTAAATCTGGATTTGGCCCGTCAAATCTTGGATGTGGGCGAAACCGGCTTTCCCTTTGCCGCGCTTGGTCATGATCCGGCCGGCAAGGCGGACGGGATATTCTTTTTCCCCGAGTTCTTCTCGGGACATGGCGCCGAATTCCTCTTTCATTTTTTGCGCCGTGTACGTCCTTTCAAAGCGTTCGCCAAACGGATTGATCCCTTTATCGATCAGTTTTTTCAGTTTTTCCCTTCGCGCCAACAGCAAGTCGTTCATTTCATTTTCATGGGTCATATGCATCATCTCCTTTTGCTCCACTCCCCGGACTCCGAAAGAAAAAACTGCCAGTCCGCACCGGCAGTTGAATGTCCCAAGCAGCATAAACGATCCGCACGCGCACCCGTGACAACGGGCTGGCAGCAGCTTTACAACCGGCTCGCAACGCCTTTATGACGCCATTTCCAATTCGAGCTGTTCGACGTATTCGTAAAGAATCGCCTTTAGTTCATCCGCCCGCTCGCAAAGGTTAATCTTTTTGCGCACGCTGTTGGCACCCCTTAAACCTTTTAGGTACCACGCGGCATGTTTGCGCATCTCTTTAACGGCGATTTCTTCACCTTTCAATTTGACCAACCGGTCTAAATGCAAACAACACACATCAATGCGTTCGCGCGGTTCCGGATCATCATACAATACGCCGGTCTCTAAATATTGAACGGTGCGATAAAGCATCCACGGGTTGCCGAGAGCGGCCCGTCCGATCATCACGCCGTCCACCCCGGTCGTTTCCAGCATTCGCTTGGCGTCTTGCGGCGTTTTGACGTCGCCGTTGCCGATGACCGGAATGTTGACGGCTTGTTTGACCTCTCTCAAGATGTCCCAATCGGCGACGCCTTCATACATTTGCACGCGGGTGCGCCCGTGGATGGCGACCGCGGCCCCGCCGGCCCTTTCCACCGCCATGGCGTTTTCGACGGCGTAAACGTGTTCGTCATCCCAGCCTTTGCGCATCTTGACCGTCACCGGCTTCTCGACGGCGTCGACGACGGCAGCGACCATATCATAGATTTTTTGCGGATCAAGCAGCCATCTCGCCCCGGCGTCGCACTTCGTCACCTTCGGAACGGGGCAACCCATGTTGATGTCAATGATGTCGGCGTTTGTGTATTTGTCCACATATTTTGCCGCTTCGACGAGCGTCTCGCGCGTTCCGCCGAAAATTTGCAGGCTCATCGGCTTTTCCCGCTCATCCACGTACAACATTTGCATCGTCTTTTGATTTTTGTGGATAATCCCTCGGTCCGAAACCATTTCGGCACAGACGAGCCCGGCTCCGAATTCTTTTGCGATAAGCCGAAAAGCCGGATTGCAGACACCGGCCATCGGAGCCAAAACGACCTGATTTTTCAATTTGATATTGCCGATCTGCAGCACGATGAATCCCCCCTTTAGCTTTCTTTATTAAATTCCAACATCTCATCGACGGAAACGCCGAGCGTCTCCGAGATGCGTTGGATGATCGCCTCGGTCGGCATGCGGTTGCCCCGCTCGATTTCTCCCAACACCGACAACGACACATCGATCGATTTAGCCAATTCCGCCTGAGTAAAGCCCTTTAATTTTCGAAAGGCGCGAATTCTCCTGCCCCACAATTCCGCTTCCATAAACGCACTCCTTTTACGGATCGAAACTTTTTCAACCGCTCGCCGACCGTTTGTCCGATGCCGGGAATGGCGAGATCCGGGGCCAATTCGTTTAACGGCATGAGGACAAACAACCGTTTGGCGATTTCGGGATGCGGAACGACCAATTTTTCTGTCTCAATCATTTTATCCCCATATAGCAAAATGTCAAGGTCGATCGTCCGCGGTCCCCACCGGACGAGGCGTTTGCGTTGCAACGCGTTTTCTATGGATTGCAAGGCATCGAGTAAAGCCTCCGGCGAAAGCGCCGTCGCAATCTCAACGACCATGTTTAAAAAATCGCCTTGTTCGACGGGGCCGTACGGCTCGGTTTCATAAATCGACGAACACCGGAGCACGCGAATTTCGGGATGTTCGTCGAGACGCGCGATCGCTTGCGTCAGATAGCCTTCCCGGTCGCCGAGATTGGAACCGAGGCCGATATAACATTTAAACATCGGCGCGCGACCTCACGATGTCCACCGCCACGGAGTCGTAATGACCGGGTATCGGCGGATCCGGCTTCGTCACTTTCACCCGGCAGCTTGCGACGGTGATAAAACGTTTTAAAAGCGCTTGGGCAATGGACTCGGCAACCGATTCGATCAGCCGGTACGGCGGCCCCTCGACGATTTGCTTGACGATGTCGTAAACTTCGGCGTAGTTCACCGTTTGTTTAAGATCGTCGGAACGGCCGGCCGGCTTCAAATCCAATTCCAAAACGACGTCCACGTAAAACCGCTGGCCGAGGGTTCGTTCTTCGCCGTAAACCCCGTGGTAACCGTAAAATACCATTTTATTGACATAAATTTTATCCATTTATTCTTCGCCACCATCGTAGAGCATCGCATCCATCATTTTAACCATTTTGGCGATCGGCTTCACATCATGGACGCGCACCATGTGACACCCTTTGGCAATGCCGAGACAAACGGTCGCCCCCGTGCCTTCCAAACGCTCATCCACCTCGGCATTCAAGGTTTTGCCGATAAAAGATTTTCGTGAAGTGGCGAGCAAAATCGGGTATCCGAGCTCGTGGAACGCCTCGAGATGTCTCATTACAGTTAAATTGTCCTTGTAGGTTTTAGCAAAGCCGATCCCGGGATCGAGAATGATTTTGTCATCCGTGACTCCCGCCCGCTTGACCATCTCGATGCTCTCGAGCAAATCCTTTTTCATGTCTTCGATGAGATCATCGTAATGAGCGTCGCGGCGATTGTGCATGAGAATGATCGGGGCGTCGTAAAGGGCAGCCGTCTTGGCCATCTCGGGGTCCGCTTTGGCTCCCCAGACGTCATTGATGATGTCGGCGCCCGCTTCCAGTGCTGCACGGGCGGTGACGGCCTTATAGGTATCGATCGAGATCGGAACGTCGCTCACTTCACGAATCGCCCGGATGACCGGGATGACGCGCTCCATCTCAATGTCGGCAGGAACGGGCTCGTGGCCCGGCCGGGTCGATTCACCGCCGATGTCGATGATGTCGGCCCCGTCTTCAATCATTTCGAGGGCGTGCTGCACCGCCTTGTCCACACGGTTATAGCGTCCCCCGTCGGAAAAGGAATCGGGCGTCACGTTTAGAATGCCCATGATCAGCGTGCGGTTTTTAAAATTTAAAACGCGATTTTTGAGCACGATTTGATGGCGATGCTTGGCTATCGTTTTGAGCATTTTACGGTTTCCCCCTCGCATGCCGCCTCTGCTACGGCTTATTCTCAATACATTCGGATTAAAGGCTTTCGTACAAGGCGCGCAATTCCTCTTCCGTAAAGCGATAAGTTTGATTGCAAAAACGGCAGGTCGCCTCGGCGCCTTTATCTTCCTCGATCATCGCCTTCAATTCTTCTTTGCCGAGCCCAGCTAAACCGTTTTCGATTTTTTCCCGAGAACACGTGCACTTGAACGTGACCGGCTGGCGATCGATCACTTTCACCACGCCGCTGCCGAAAATGACCTCGAGCATGTCTTCCGGCGAAAGCCCTTGGTCGACCATTTTGGAAACCTGCGGGATTTCTTTCAGCCGTTTTTCCAATTTGTCGATGATGTCGTCCGAAGCCCCCGGCATCACTTGAATCAGGAAACCGCCCGAAGCCTTGATGGATTTGTCGGGATTGACCAGAACGCCGACGCCGACCGCCGACGGGATTTGTTCGGACTTTGCCAAGTAATACGTAAAGTCGTCACCGATTTCGCCGGAAACGAGCGGGATGCGGCCGACGAAATTTTCCTTCAAGCCCATATCTTTGACAACGCTCAACTGCCCCTTCGTTCCCACCGCCCGGGCGACGTCCAATTTGCCTTTGTCGTTTAATTCAAAATCCACGTGGGGATTGGTCACGTAACCGCGCGTCTCGCCCTTGGCGTTGGCATCGACAATGATGACGCCGATCGGTCCCCCGCCTTCGACGGTGACCGTGAGCTTGTCATCGCCTTTGAGTTGGCAGGCGAGCATGGTCGCCGCAGTCATCGTTCGCCCCAAAGCGGCTGAGGCCGTCGGCCACGTATCATGGCGGCGCTGAGCTTCTGCCACCATTTCCGTCGTGCGCACCGCCATCGCCCGAAGTTGGCCGTCATAGGCGAGCGCTTTGATGAGATAATCGGACATAATGTCACTCCTTATCCGCCGTATTGCGTTGATAAATGAGATAAAGTCCTTTAAGAGTCAAAAGCGGATCGATGTGATCGAACACTTGCGTTTCTTTTGCGATAAACGTCGAAAGCCCCCCGGTAGCGATCACCGTCGCTTTCTTGTCGCTTAAACGCATCATCCTTTTCACGATGCCCTCCACCAAGCCGACATAACCATAAACAATGCCCGATTGCATGGCGGAGATGGTGTTTTTGCCGACAACGGACGGCGGCTTGGTCAATTCAATGCGCGGCAGCATGGAAGCCTGTTCATACAAAGCTTCCGTGGAAATCATGATGCCTGGCGCGATCGCCCCGCCGTTGTAATTTTCGTTTTCATCAATGTAACAAAACGTCGTCGCCGTTCCAAAATCCACGATGATCAAAGGCGCCTTATAATAATGAATCGCCGCGACGGCGTTGACGATGCGGTCCGCGCCGATTTCCCGCGGGTTATCGACTTTAAGGTTCAGGCCGGTGCGAATGCCGGGTCCGACGATAAGAGGCTTTATATTAAAGTATTTTTCACACATGCGCTCCAACGGAAACATGATGGAAGGGACGACCGAAGAGATGACGACGCCGTCGAACCGATCAAAATCAAGCGCCGCCTGGTCGAACAAATTTTTGATCACCATCGCAAATTCGTCTTCGGTTTTCTCGCGATTGGTGGCGATCCGCCAATGATGAAGCAGCTTGTCCCCGTCGTAAACACCCAAAACGATATTCGTATTGCCGACATCACAAACAAAAATCATGACCATCACCCGATCCGTTTGGATTAAAGCGTATTAATCTTATCACAAATTCACCCTGCCCGGCACGGACGAACCCTTCTCCCGAACCCCGCCGGCCGCCGGATCCGCGCTTCCAGAAAAAGTGGCCTTAGACGGCAAGGCCCGAAGGAAACGGCCCGCGCTCGGCATAAAAAAAGTTTCGGCCGTTGCGTCAACACCGCCGGCCCTGAACGTTCCGATATGCGGAAAAAGCCCCGGCATTCGGGGCTTTTGGGATGGACATCAGTCTTCTTTTTTATCGTCGGTGGTCACATCGTTACTTGCGGGATCGGAATCGTCTTTCGCTACCGGTTCGCCGCCGCGATTTTCAACAGGCGGTTCGGCGTCCGCTTTGGCCGGTTTGTCGCCACCGGTTTCATGGTTTTGGCCGTCTTTATTTTGTTCGGCATTCAGTTTTTGTTCTCTTTCTTTTCTTCTGCGCACCGATTTCGGTTCGATCAGTTCGCCCGTTTCAATCAGCGCCTTGATCTGATCGGCTTCGAGCGTTTCCACCTTGAGCAGCGTCTGGGCGATGAGCTCCAGCTGATCGCGCTTTTCGGTGAGGATTTGTTTGCATCGCTCGTAGCACTCTTTAATGATGCGCTGGATTTCGCGGTCGATCTCATAAGCGATCTGATCGCTGTAGTTCGGCTCGTTTTGAATGTCGCGGCCGAGGAAGACTTGACCGTGGCTTTGTCCGAACTGCATCGGTCCAAGCTTTTCGCTCATGCCGAACTCGGTAACCATCCGCCGCGCGATGTTGGTCGCCCGTTCAAAGTCATTGGAAGCCCCGGTGCTCACTTCGCCGAAGACGATTTCTTCGGCGACGCGGCCGCCGAGAAGCCCGGTGATCTTCTCGAGCAATTCCGGTTTGGTCAAGAAGTAACGGTCTTCCTTCGGCAATTGGACGGCGTACCCGCCGGCCTGGCCGCGCGGGACGACGGTCACTTTGTGGACGGTTTCCGCACTTGCCAACGTCAGACCGATGATGGTGTGACCCGATTCATGGTACGCAACGATTTTGCGCTCTTTTTCGGAAATGACGCGGCTCTTCTTCGCCGGACCGGCGATGACGCGTTCAATCGCTTCATCAATGTCTTCCATTTCAATAACCTTTTTGTTTTGGCGGGCCGCAACGAGCGCCGCTTCATTCAAAAGGTTTTCCAAATCGGCGCCAGAGAAGCCGGGCGTCAACCGGGCAACGACGCCCAAATCGATGTCGCTCGCGAGCGGTTTATTCCGGGCGTGAACGCGCAGCACTTCTTCGCGCCCTTTGACATCCGGACGGTTGACGGCGATTTGCCGGTCAAAACGGCCGGGCCTGAGCAACGCCGGATCCAAAATGTCCGGACGGTTGGTCGCCGCGATGATGATAATGCCTTCATTCACGCCAAAGCCGTCCATTTCGACGAGCAATTGGTTAAGCGTCTGCTCGCGTTCATCGTGTCCGCCGCCCAAGCCAGCGCCGCGCTGCCGTCCGACCGCGTCGATTTCATCGATAAAAATGATGCATGGCGCATTCTTTTTCGCGTTTTCAAACAAGTCACGGACGCGGGAGGCGCCGACGCCGACAAACATTTCGACGAAGTCTGAACCGCTGATCGAAAAGAACGGAACGCCGGCTTCGCCCGCCACAGCGCGGGCCAAAAGGGTTTTACCGGTGCCGGGAGGGCCGACGAGCAAAATGCCCTTCGGAATGCGCGCGCCCAAAGCGGCAAATTTCCGAGGATCTTTCAAAAATTCGACGACTTCGATGAGCTCTTGCTTTTCCTCATCGGCGCCGGCGACATCTTTAAACTTCACCTTTTTCTTATCGTCGGAATAAAGCCGGGCTTTGCTCTTGCCGAAATTCATGACTCGGCTGCCGCCGCCCTGCGCTTGATTGATCAAGATAAAAAACAGGATGAGGATGATGACGAACGGGATGATCTGAACGAGAAAACTCNCCCAGCCGCTCGTCTGTTCCGTCGGTTTAAAATTGATTTCGGATTGGTCAACTTTTGTTTGGATTTGATCAAGCGCCTTATCATTAGGCGGGATATACGTCTTGAACGTCTCATTGTTTTGATAAGATTTGAGCTGGCCGCGGCCTATATATACGCCGCCTTCCGGCTGAAGCGTCAAACTCTTAATATCGCCGTGGTTCAAGTGATATAAAAACCTGCTATAGGACATCGGTTTAACTTCTCTATTTGCACTCGTAAAGAAGCTGGTGATGCCTATAATAACCAGGAATATGAGCAAATATATGATCCAATTGCGAAATATACGACTCATCCCTTACCTCCTCCCGCACCAAGGGAACCATATTTTATACTATCACACCCGAATAAACAAGAACAACAATTACCCTTTATAGATTTCGGGCTTCAGGATGCCGATATAGGGGAGATTGCGGTACTTTTCAGCGTAGTCCAAGCCGTAACCGACGAGGAAGGCGTCCGGCACGGTAAAACCGGTCAGATCGGGGACGATATCGACTTTGCGGCCGCTCGGTTTATCCAAAAGCGTCACGATTTTAATCGATTTGGCGCGTCGATATTTAAACAGGTCGACGAGGTAGCTTAACGTCAAACCGCTGTCAATGATGTCTTCTACGATCAGGATGTCGCGGTTTTCCACTGACGTGTCCAAGTCCTTGAGGATCTTCACCTCGCCGGACGACACCGTCGAATTGCCGTAGCTCGATACATCCATGAAGTCGATTTCCAAATGAACGGTGATGCGCTTGATCAAATCGGCCATAAAAGGCATGGCTCCCTTGAGCACCCCTACGACGAGCGGAAAACGGCCTTCGTATTCAACGGATAATTGCTCGCCCAATTCCCTAACCTTCTCTTGAATCATTTCCTCCGTATAAAGTATTTCCTGCAGATCTTCCTTCATTACAAATCCTCCTGAAATCCGCGGTGGGTTCGAATTTTAATATAAGATAAACGGATGTTTCGTTCTCATATCGCGCATAATCCCCGTGCCGAACGAGCGGCACCCACATAATATCGCCCTCGGCGTCGACGATGACCGGCCATACGTCCCGAACCTTTTGCGGGATTTTATGATCGATAAACAGGGATTTCAACTTTTTGGTACCCGATACGCCGGCGGGACGCATGCGATCGCCGGGGCGCCTCGTTCGGGCGCGGATGGGAAAGCGCACTTTGTCCATGTCGCAGACAAAAAATTCCTTGCCTACAGCCTCTTTGTCATATGTATGGGACCACTCGGCCCAAATCGTTCCCGTCGGCAGCTCCGTTGGGCCGGGCACCGTAAGCGGGACGTCGTACGGCTCGACCGCCTCCCCGCTCCAGAAGTAAAACGTGCAATAATTATAAGAACGCTCGGCGCGGAGACCGGCGGGAAAATGCCATTCTCCGGAAGCCTTTTCCCGCGCGAGCCATTCCAAGAGCGATTCAATATGTATCATCTGATGGGCCGGGACCATTCGTTTTGTGCTGTAAAGATAGTTTAATATTAGATGAATCACCCGCCGTTGTAAAGGAACAGCCGTCCGCAGAAGCCGGTCAATAAAAACGGTCACAGAATTGTCGGTTTTTTCTTTTAAAATTTCGGACAATTCCTTTTCAGCCAAGGCGTCCAAAAAGCGAAAATCATCGGCCATCCTTTCGCTGTCCTGCTGAAAATGCATATGGACGAGCGGGTTTTCCCGCTTTAAAAACGGCAGCACGACCTTGCGAAAGCGATTGCGGGTATAGGTGCCGGAATCGTTGGTCTCGTCCCGGCGCGGCTCGATGCCGCATTTTCGGCAATAGCTTTCGATGTCGGCCTTGGATACCGAAAGCAGCGGCCGGATGATATGCCCCGGTCCGAAACGGCGTTTGACGAGAATGCCAGCTTTGGCGATACCGAAACTGCCCCGCACTTGCCTCATGAGCATCGTCTCAATTTGATCGTCGCCGTGGTGGCCCAAAGCGAGGAGGTGGGCGCCGTGCTTTTCCATCACCGCTTGAAAAAAATCGTACCGCAAATGGCGGGCGGCGACTTCTTCGCTGACCCGATGCGCCTTTTGGTAGGCACGGACATCGACCCTTTTGCCTTCAAAGGGGATGCCGCGGCTTTTGCAGTAGCCGGCGACATACTCCCAATCGGCCCGGGATGCTTCGCCCCTGAGCTGGTGATCGACGCTTGCCGCAATGATTGATAAATCCCATTGATCCGCACGGTTCAACAAATAATTTAAAAGTGCCATGGAATCCGGCCCGCCCGACACGCCGACGACGATCGTCGCTCCTTTCGGAATCAACCGGTGCTTTTCCACAAATCGATCCACCAGGGCTTCCATGGCATCGATCACCCTTTATATATAATATAGATAATTATCTTCAATTCCATTAGATAGGATAGAAAAACGCCACGTACGTGTCAAACATAACATCCGAAGCGGTCGCTTACATCATAAAAATCGCCACATACATAAAGTAGGCGAACAGAACGGCGCAAGCCAAAATGACGGTTCCCTTCCATTCCTTCTTTTTCTTGGTGCGTGTCTTTCGGTTTGTAATACGATCGTCGCTCCCAATGGTTCCATTCGTTTTATTCAAAAGATCGGCGCGCATGGCGGCGGCGCTTGGATACGCACCGGTCAAAGCGCCTTTTATTTCGTCATAAAAAGGGGCGAGCTTCCGGTGGCGCATGACGTACGTCAACAATTGCTTTTTCGGATCATCCCCTTTTTCAAACCGCCTCATATCGGCCAAGTTAATCATGATCATCGCCACCGCGAAAAGATCGTAGGACGGTTCGGCTTTGCGCGTGCCCATTCCCCAATACCCGCGGTCAAAAAATTCGGTATACTCCTTGATGGCCCGCCCCATCGGCGTCGTTCCGCCGACGTCGAGCCAGCGGACCTTTAGCGGCGGCCCCGTCACGATGAGGTTTTCCGGCTTGAGGTCGCCGAACACCCAGCCTTCGCGGTGCAGCTTGTCCAAATCCTTGAGCAGTTGAAGAATAAATATGGGCGCCCATTCAAATCCGCGCACCCGCACGCATTCGAGCAGCGGCGTCCCTCGAATATATTCCATCGCGTAAAAGGCGAACGTGCCCCGCCCGGTCGTCCAATCGTCGACATCATACAAAGAAGGCCCAAGGGAATCGCCCCGGACCTTAGAAAATTTATTCAGCACATTCACCTCAGAGGCAATGTTCGCCTGGTCGGTTGAAAATTTTAATGCGACCCGCCCGCGTTCGGAATGGGCAAGAAATACCGCGCCTTGCCCGCCGGATCCCAGCGGTTTGATGATTTGATATTGTTTGCCGTGCCACTTGCCGGTGACCATCGTTCCTGGAGGGATGTCAAACGCCCGATTCCTCGGTAAATGTGTCGGCATGATCCATACGGCTCCTTTTTGCGAGTTTGGAAAAGCTCATGATCGCTTCCCGTAGCGCGGGTCCCGTCGGCGTCACGCCGCCGGAGGCGAGTTTTGAAAATACGCTGTGAATGGAAGACATGTCGGGCGTCCACGTCAAAATTTTATCCGCCGCTTTTCTTTTCCCGGGAAATGTATAAAGGCAAAACCGATTGCTGCCCATTCTCGAATTCAAACTGATCGACAAATCGAGCAAGGCTTCCTGAACGGTCGGAAGTTTCCGCTCCATGCTCGCGCTCGTATCGACCAAAATGCAGACTTCCAGATCAACGGTTTCTCCGAGCTCATCAACGACTTCCATGACTTGTCCGCGTTTTTCGGGCGGCAAATCCTCGATCGTTTCATCGTCGCCGAGAATGTGCTGCAATTCTTTATTGATGACGCTTTTGATCGTCTGCGTCATCGCTTGCCGCGTCACCATCTGCACCGTTTGTTTCAGCTGTTTCGCCCTCACGATTTGACTGATGCCCCCGCCGGCCATCGCGATGTCCTCAACTTCTTGAATACCGGCCAAAGCGGATTTGCCGTCGTCGACGACACCGATGACGTTGACCACAATGCCCTGTTCTCGGGCGAGCGTCGCCACCGCCACCGGATCCTCGCCCTTATTGGAACAACCGTCCGTAATCAACAAGATTTGTCTCAAATGACCTTTGCTCATCTTCGTCACCTCTTGTCCCCATCATCGACAAGAAGCGGAGGTTTTATACCCGATATTTATTGAGCTTTCCGAATTCTTTCTTCGCGACGGGTGTAAGTCGGAATCGCCGCCCATTTAGGGGTATGATGGTCAATTTTTGATACGACGACGGTCATGTCGTCTTTTATGACTCCCCCGGCGGTCCGTATGACTTCTTCCAGCAGCAAATCGGCGACCGTTTGCGGATCGTCGATTTCAATCTCGGAGATTTTCCGCTTCATCCAAAGGTCGGGATTTTCCACGTTTTTCGGGGCGTCAAAGAGACCGTCGCTCATCATCACGAGGAGATCGCCCGCCTTCAATTGGACATCGACGACATCGATGTCGACCTCTTCGATAATACCCATCGGCAAATTGCCGGCTTCCACCTTAATGACCTGATCTCCCCGTTTGATGTAGCTCGGGTTGGAACCGATTTTTAAAAACTTCGCACTCGCTTTTTGCAAATCGATCATCGCCAAATCGAGCGTCGAAAACATTTCGTCGGTCGAGCGCAACGCCAGGACGGAATTGATGGATTTAATGGCGACCGTTTCGTCAATCCCGGATTTCAGCACATTGGACAACAGCTTGAGCGTTTCCCGGCTTTCCCTGTAGGCGCGTTCGCCGCCGCCCATCCCGTCGCTGATCGCGATCGCCACCTTCGCCCCGCCGAGCTCAAACACAGTGTAATTATCACCCGAAATCCATCCGCCCCCTTGAGCGGTGTGGCTCGCTCCGGTTTCCACGACATACGCTTTCGCCGATCCGAACGTCACCCGGCCGAATCCTCCCGTGATCTGCGGTTCAACATGTTCGCGGATGATGATCGACTCGCCCAAAATATCGGACAATATGGGAGCGATGATCTTTTCGCATTCCGCATGGTAACCGGCCGGAATCGTCATGTCGATGTCGACGTCGCCTTCTTCCAGATTATAGATGTCCACATCCTCGACATCCAACCCGATCTCCTGCAATTTGTATAAAATTTGCTCTTCCTGCTTTTCATGCATCTCCCGCTCTTTTTGTATTTCTTTGGCAAAATCGCCCATAATCTTAGAGACGCCCATCAATTGATCAGCCACAAGCCGACGGCTGTCTTCCACCCGTTTCCGGAGCATGATTTCATCTTGAAATTGTTGGTGGCGCTCGAAGATGGCGTTGACGACCTTGTCCGGTTTGACGCAATGGTGACGCCAATTGCGCTTCAGCTTCGCCGTCCGTATTTCCGGACTTGACACCGTTTCCTGCATGATTTCAGACATGAGGGAATACGTCGTATCAAAATTTTTCTTCCAACACGTTTCTTTTAAGAAACACTGTTGGCATGTTTTTTCCACCACTTTGCTTAAAAAAAGGTCGATCTCGCGGTCCGATCCGCCGCCCGCTTCGGCGGGCGCGCGCGAAAAGCTGACGGACAGCGCCCTGAATAAGCGGGAAAACTGTTCGACGCGGCTCGCTGTGACCTCGCGCAGCTTTTTCACATATTGTTGTTCCCGGTTATGGTATTCCTGGGTGCCCGGAATATAGCGGGCCATTTCCGCGACCAATGATTTGGGCGTCATAAAAAAGAGGGCAATCGCGGCGACCGACTCCAGCGCCGTATAAACCAAATGATCGTAGCCTTCCCCATATAATCCGATCAGCATCGTTCCGACCATCAACCCGAGCGCGACGCCGATTTTCCGCCCTTCTTTTAACAAGCCGCCCAACAAACCGGAAAACGCCAGCAAACTCATTTCATAGAGGGTGCCGATGTTCGAAAGACCCAAAATCAAACCGATGACGACGCCGACGGTCGAACCGATCGCGGCGCCGGCGACCAAGGAAAAAATAAGGACGAAATAGCGGGATAAGACGTGTTCGATGGAAAGCCCTGCAACCGTCCACGCGTGCGTGCCGGTCAAAACCGAAGCGAGCAGGATGATCAAGCAGACGATTTCCTCATTTTTCAGCGTCCGCTTGCGGATGTTGGAATGGACAAGCGGGAGGCTTTGCAGAAAGATGAGCGTCAGCAGAAATGAAAGGCCGCATTCCACCGCGGCATAAAACCAATCGGTCCAATGGAGAGTGCCGGTGGCGGCAAGGGCGTAACCCAGGCGGGCGAGGCCGCCACTCAGCAGCACCATGTAGGGCAACGCTTGCATTTCTCCGACTTTTATGAGCTTGACGACAAAAGCCCGGACGGCGTTAAACATCAATAGACCGATGAGCACGTAAAGCGCGTGCCGAGGGGAAATCGTCAGCGCCCCGGCGAGAAGGCTCACCGCGGCCGCCGTTTTAATCTTCTGTTTGAAAAAGCCGGCCGTTGCAAAAAATGGAATGGAAAAAGGTGACAAATCCGATAAAATGACGGCCCTCCCCAACAAAAATCCGATGAGCACGCTCAGCCCCACCCGAATCACGGCTGCCCTCTTCACTTTGCTCCACCGCTCCGAGCTCCGTCCTTCCCTGCCGTTCCGTTCAACCAAAGGACGGGCCAAAGGCGACTCGATTCCTCGTCCCGCATCATTCATAGACGACACCACCTATAAAGTAATAGTGTATGGTTTATTTAAACACAGGATGCCTTCATTTTTTGTCAAATGGACGGGCAGCCGAAACATTTCCTTCGACGGCATTCATGGACGCCATACAAGATATGCGGACGACCGGAAGGCGGGGGTTTTCCGCGCGCGCAAACCGAAAAACGATTTCGGCGCCTGTTTAAAATGGAACAATATGGAATGGAATAACCGGGAATTTTCTCGATAGGCGGTGGAGAAATAGGAGAAAAAGACTATGGCTTCTGACATCAAGCTTTCTTTTTTTTTCCGTTTCAAGATTTTTGGCGAATGATCGGCCGGCTATTGTAAGGAAATGGTTGGAAAAATCGACATGATGAAGGAAGGGGCAACCGGTGGGCGATTCCCGGCCGCTGAAGGGATCCTCAACAGGACGCTCCATGCGGCCATCTACGGTTTGCCGCATCCGCCGTTCCACCCGGCCGGAAATGGGGAGGCATAAGAAAAAAGCGCCCGCGGTTTTCCGTTCGCGAGCGCTTTCGGTCGTGCTCATTTATTTGCTAAAGGCAGCAAGCGTCATCCCCTTCGTGCACCCCGGCCACCCCTTTTGGATTCCGTTTGGCGTTTGAGCGCGGTCAAGCGATCCTCGCTGTCTCGCAAAAAACGAAGGATCTTCTCCTCAAACGACGGATCCTTTTTTGGACGGCGGGAGCGCCCCGACGTCTTCGGATGATCGACGGCTTTGCGAATCGACAGCCCGATTTTGCCGTCTTCTTCGACTTGGAGGACTTTAACGGTCACCTCGTCCCCGACGGAAAGGACGTCGTGGATATCCTTTACATAATGATCCGCCACTTCGCTGATGTGGACGAGACCGGTGCGGCCTCCCGGCAGCTCGACAAACGCGCCGAAATGGGTGATCCCTGTCACCTTGCCTTGCAGCTTGCTGCCCGCTTCAATTGACATAAAAAAACTGCTCCTCCTAAAAATTTGTATTTAATTTATTATATTATACAGAAGCGAAGAGGAGCATGTCAATGTTGATCAGACCCGGGGGAAGCGAATATGATTTCGCCGTTTTTGGACATATAATAATCGCGCCGTATCAGTTTGCCGAGATAATCGTCATTATGGAGCAGCTGGATCTCGCGCCGCAACGCCTTTTGTTCATCTTTGACATCGGACAGGCGTTTTTCAACCTCGGCTTTTTGGTCGTTCATCTCATGCAATCGGGCGTATTGGGATTGAAGCACATTGACCATGGCGGCGGTCACCAATCCGAAAAGAACGAAAAAGGCGACCAGGCGACGAATCAACCCTTTACGCCGCTTACGCCGCCATTTTTCATAGACTTCCCGTGAAGCGACGTAATCCGAGTGAAGCTGCGTGACCCGATCCTTCGCGGTTCTCAAACTTACACCTACTTTCGCTTGATCCAACCTCTCGCAAAGAAAACCTTGAAGGCCCTTCCGAACGCTTTGATTTTCAATATCCATTCGGTCGGAAGCAGCCGCTTGAACCCCCATCTCAATGGGACGTAAAACAGCTTCAGCAAAACGAGCAAAAGCGCCAAAAGGAATCTACTTATCATCTTACCTAAACGATAAAGCAGCTTCAATAGGACCAAAGCGGGATATATGAAACTGAAGGCGATCGCTTGGCGAATCAAGCGCATGACGAAGAGGACGCTGCGAATGACGCCTTCCAATCCCTTTTTAAAGATGGTTTCAAAAAGCGCTTTATAGGCGGAAAACCCCAAGGCCAACGCCAAAAATATATAAAATCGCACCTCGCCCTGATTGACGTACAACAAGACGAGAAATACGACGAGGCCTTGAACCGCCCAAAAAAGCGTATCCGTCAGAAGCAAAAAGACTTGACGTCTTTTCTTCGGATGAAAGAACCGCTGATATATGGTCAGAGCACAGCCGATCCAGCCTCCAACAGCTGTCATGGCGATCATGGTCGCAAATTGTTCGGTCAGCGTCATTTAAACAACTTGCTTAAAAAACCTTTGGATTGCGCGCCGTCATGATCATCAAGATAACTGATGTCAAAAATTTTTCCCTCAATGACGACGACGCCTTGTTCGACGTTTAACGTTTGCATTTTCAATTGACTGCCTTTGATCGCCAAGAAGCCCATCACCGTTTCCAATAAAAATTCCTCATGGTCAAAGCTCTCCACATGCTTGACCCCGGTAATTTCGATCTTTTTGCGGCCCTTCATGATGATATCGTGATCCGGCGCTTGCCGTTCTTTATTGTAAGAAGAATTGGAAGAATAAAATTGGTCCATGGTCTTCCCCCTTTCTTGTCCTATTCTTATGAGAGGGAAGAACCTTTTAGAACTTGATGAAAGACCGGATGCCAACCACTTCGTCGTATGGATCGCCACAACTAAAAAGGAGACGGCAGCGCCGTCTCCTCTCAAAATGCTGAAGGTTCTTCGCTCACGATTTCATAAAGGCCGCTCGCTTCATCCTTTTTTACGGATTCTTGCAAGCCCTTGACCTTTACCGTCATCACCTTATGACCGAATCGTATCTCAAGGATATCATTCGGCCGGACTTCCGTCGAAGCCTTGGCCGGCCGCCCGTTCACAGCGATGCGCCCTTGATCCGCCAGCTCTTTCGCTACCGTCCGCCGCTTGATGAGGCGAGAAACCTTCAGAAACTTATCAAGCCGCATTTTTATTTTACGGCTTCTTTCAACTTGTTGCCCGCGCGAAAAGCCGGAACGGTAGAGGCCGGGATGTTGATCGTTTCCCCGGTCTGCGGGTTGCGGCCGGTGCGGCTCGCGCGCTCTCTCGTTTCAAAAGTGCCGAAGCCGACAAATTGAACCTTTTCGTTTTTCTTCAAAGCTTCCGTGATTTCCTCGATCAACGAGTTCACGACGGTTTCGACGTCTTTTTTCGTCAACCCCGTTTTCTGCGCGATATTATCAACGACTTGATTTTTGTTCACAAGGAACTCCTCCTTTTCAGATTGGGAACTTCATTGAAAGTCTTGTTTTTATGCTATTTTACCAAAACTTATTCTCTATTAAACGTCAAAATCCTTTTTTTTCGCAATAATTTCCTTCGCGCGGGTCCACAAGCGCTCCATTTCCTCCGGGCGCATCGCCGTCAAATCCCGTCCATCGCTTTTGGCCATTTGCTCCATCGCCTTAAATCGACGGGAAAACTTGCGGTTGGTGCCGTCCAACGCCAAGGTCGGATCGATGCCCAACTTTCTCGCCAAATTGACAACCGAGAATAACACGTCGCCGCATTCTTCTTCCATGCCCTCACGATTCCCATTATCGGCTTCCTTCCGCCATTCTTCAAGCTCCTCGACGATTTTTTCCCACACCGGCTCCGCTTGGTCCCAGTCAAAGCCGACTTTCGCCGCCTTTTTTTGTATTTCCAAAGCCTTCATCAGCGGCGGCAGCGCGCGGTTGACTTCATCCATCAGGCTATCCGGGCGCGCGCCTTTTTCCCGCTCTTTGATCGCCGACCAGCGGCGTTTGACGTCTTCCGCATCCGCAGCCACCGCTTCGCCGAAGACGTGGGGATGGCGACGAATCATCTTGTCGGTGAGCGAGCGGATCACGTCATAAATATTGAAATACCCTTCATCTTCCCCGATCTGGGCATGGAGCATGACCTGCAAGAGAACGTCGCCGAGCTCTTCGATCAAGTGGTCATCGTCTTCATCGTCGATCGCTTCGATCACTTCAAAAGCCTCTTCAAGCAAATATTTGCGCAGCGAGCGATGCGTCTGCTCACGGTCCCACGGACAGCCTTCGGGGCTCCGCAACTTCTGGATCACTTTGCGCAGCCGCGGAAACGTATGATTGAGCAACGCCTCATCTTTTACCGGCGGAACGTAAACGCTCGTTAAATTGTCGACATGCACGGCGCGATCAAGCTCGTACAAAGGCAGGCGCGTAATGGTTTCATCAACGCTGCCGACTGCCTTTGCGATGACGATTTCGTATTCCGGGGGCAAATGCTCCAAAAGCGTGAGTTTCACCTCGGAAGCCACAAAGGCGTCGTAAACTTGGCATATAATGAGATGGCGGTCCAAAGGTAGGTGATCGGGATCCAAATCGAGCGCATCAAAAAACGCAAAGCCTTCGATCGGATCGATTTTTAATGCTGCAAACAACGGATCGAGGAAACTTTGTCCGCCCTCGATCTTTACCTCGATGCCTTTTTCCCCGGCCCTCTCCAGCAGCAATTGCACCGTTTTCTCGGCGACCATCGGGTGGCCGGGAACGGCATAAACAATGTCGCTTTGCGCCGCCTGGCGTAACAGGCGCCCGGCGATCGTTTCATAAACGTCTTCGAACCGCTCGGACTCTTTATAAATGGGATCGAACGTTTCAAAGGCGATCCCTTCTCTTTCCAAATCGCGAACGACCGGATGCTCTTTCGTTCGCAAGAAGAGAAAGGGGGCCTCTTTCAAACGTTTGTACACGCCGAGGCTCAGTTGATCGAGATCTCCGGCACCTAGGCCGACAATCGTAATTTTCCCTGCCATGCCGTCACCCCGCTATGTATGGACAAAATGATGCTTCAACCGGAGCAGTGTGGTGAAGCCAAACCGGCGATTTCCAATTTTCGCGCCCGAAACGCCTGTCGGCTGCACGCCAGACCCGGCGGTTTCACCGCCAGCGCCCGGCCCGCCGATGACGCCGCATTGTCACGCTTCGCAACTAAGGGGATTATACCACAAAGGTTGTCCCGACCGCGTGCCGCGCATTCCAGACCGCTCAAAAGGAAAAAGAGACAGCCGAAACTGCCTCCTGTTTTACGTTTCCATTTGTCTCGCCAAAAAACCGGCGGCCGTTTCGGCGAGTTTCGTATCGACCTCACCGATGTCGTCTTGATCTTTCGAGATGAGGATGACCGCTCCGATCGGGTCGCCTCCGGCGACAATCGGCGCGATGACATGCGCTCCGGTCTCACCGGCTCTGCCTTCGATGAGTTCCGCTTTGCCGCCCTTGTCGCGGAGCGTCGATCGGGTTTCCATTGCTTTCTCCACTTCAGGACCGATCGCCTTGTCCATATATTCCTTTTTTGATCCGCCGGAGACCGCGATTACGGCATCGCGATCGGTGATCAACACCAAGCGCCCCGAATTTTCCGCCAGCGAGTCGGCATATTCCTGGGCGAAATCTCCAAGCTCACTGATCGGGGAGTACTTCTTTAATATGACTTCCCCGTCGCGATCGACGAAAATCTCCAACGGATCGCCCTCGCGGATTCGGAGGGTTCTCCGGATTTCTTTCGGAATGACCACACGGCCTAAATCATCAATACGACGCACGATTCCAGTCGCTTTCATGTCATTGGGCCCTCGCTTTCATGGTTTATTGTCAGAGAGGTGTTGTAAGAAGATGCCATGTTTCCTGTCTTATTATTTGCGCCGCTTGCCGTTCTATTCATCATCGGGCCAGATCACCCGATTTTAGCAAACGCCTCCTGATTTTGGCGAATCGTTTCCAACGTGCGAACGAGCTCTTGAAGGCGGGTGCTTGGATCGCCGTTTTTAATATAACGAACAATTTTGATTTTCTGATCGATCGTGCCCAGAGCCGCATCCCGTCCATACGACGCGACGGTTTCAAAAAGCTTGTAACGGTCGAGCTTTTTCGTTCCTTCTTCGGAAAGCACCATGGTGAATTTGTCCTGCTCCTGCTTGACCATTTCCATGTCAAGCGATTCCGCCAACACCTTCACCCGGGTGATGTTGAACAAATCGGCCACTTCACGCGGATAATCGCCGAAGCGGTCGATCATCTCCTCCTCCAGCTCCTCGATATCTTCCAAAGTCTCGACGGCTTTAAACTTTTTGTACATGTCAATTTTTTGTATGGAATCGGCGATATAGCTTTGCGGAATGTAGGCGTCGGCTTCAATGTCGATCGTGACGGTGCGCGGCCGCTTTTCCACCGGCACCCCTTTGCGCTCTTGGATGGCCTCTTTCAGCATTTGCGTGTAAAGGTCAAAACCGACGGAATCGATGAAGCCGTGCTGCTCGGCGCCCAAAAGATTGCCCGCCCCGCGGATGGAGAGATCGCGCATGGCGATCTTGAATCCCGATCCAAGTTCCGTAAATTCCTTTATGGCCTGCAGCCGTTTTTCCGCCACTTCGTTCATCGCTTTATCCTTTTGGTACGTGAAATACGCGTAAGCGATGCGATTCGATCGCCCGACCCGGCCGCGCAGCTGGTACAATTGCGACAGCCCCATGCGGTCGGCGTCGTAGACGATCAAGGTGTTCACATTGGGGATATCGACGCCCGTCTCAATGATCGTCGTGCTGACCAACACGTCGTAGACGCCCTCGAGAAAGTCGAGCATGACGGCTTCCAGCTCGCTCTCGTTCATCTGGCCGTGGGCGACCGCCACCCGGGCGTCGGGGACGAGCGCTGAGATTTGATCGGCCATGCGATGAATGCTGTCAATTTTATTATACAAGAAGTAAACCTGGCCGCCTCGGGCAAGCTCCCTTTCGATCGCTTCGCGGACGAGCGTACCGCTGTATTCCGTCACGTACGTCTGCACCGGGAAGCGGTTTTCCGGGGGGGTTTCGATGATCGACAAATCCCGGACCCCCAGCAAGGACATGTGCAGCGTTCGCGGGATCGGTGTCGCGGTCAACGTCAGAACGTCGACGTTGGCTTTCATTTTTTTGATCTTTTCTTTATGCGTCACCCCGAAGCGCTGCTCTTCGTCGACGATGAGCNGCCCGAGATCTTTGAAAGCCACATCCTTGGACAAAAGCCGGTGCGTGCCGATGACCATGTCGATCGTTCCTTTTTTCAATCCCTTGATCGTTTCTTGTTGCTCTTTGCGGGAACGAAAACGGCTCAACACCGCGATGTTCACCGGGAAATTGCTGAAGCGTTCCTTAGCCGTTTCATAGTGCTGTTGCGCGAGAATGGTCGTCGGCACGAGAAACGCCACCTGTTTTCCTTCCACAATCGCTTTAAATGCCGCGCGGAACGCCACCTCGGTTTTGCCGTAGCCGACATCGCCGCACAACAAGCGGTCCATCGGGCGCGGTTTTTCCATGTCCCGTTTGATCTCTTCGATCGCCCGCAGTTGATCTTCCGTTTCCTGATACGGAAAAGCGGCTTCGAATTCCCGTTGCTCCGGGCCGTCCTTCTGAAAGGCATGCCCGACGCTCGCTTCCCGTTCCGCATACAACTTGATCAAGTCATCGGCGATGTCCTGGACGGACGATTTCGCCCGGTTTTTGACGCGCTTCCACTCGCTGCCGCCCAAAGAATAAAGCTTCGGTTCTTTGCCTTCGGATCCGACGTATTTTTGAATTTGATCGATTTTCTCAACGGGAACGTAGAGCTTGTCGTTGCCTTTATAGCGAATGTGCAAATAATCTTTGTGCACCCCGCCGACTTCCAACGTCACGATGCCGAGGTATTTCCCGATCCCGTGATCGACGTGAACGACATAATCGCCGACGTTCAATTCATTATAACTTTTCAGGCGTTCAGCGTTCGCGATCGTCTTTGTCCGTTTCGGCGGTTTCCGCGTCTTATGGGCAAAAACCTCTTTCTCCGTGATCACCGCCAGCTTTTGCTGGGCGAGTTCAAACCCCTCGCCCATGCGGCCGACGGTGACATAAAAATGTCCCGGTATGGGCGCCGTATCAGGCTGAACGCGCTCGGCTTCAATCCCGTAATCGAGCAGCACGCGCTCCATGCGCGCCGCGCGCTCCTCGTTTTCGGCAAGAAACAGGACGGCGTATTGGCCCTTTTTCCAGCGGGCGCATTCGTTTTTCAAAACGTTGATTTGTCCGTGAAAATCTTGCATCGAACGGCACGTGACGTTGATGACGTTTTCCGGCTGAAGGTGGGCGTGATGGCGCAAAAACAACGAGAGGTACAAGCTTTGGAACGGATAAGGGTGGATGTCCTCCCACTCCTTGGACAAATACGCGCCATGCACGATCTCGCCTTTGTCGAGAAGATCGGTGATCCACTCCGCTTCTTCTTTATCAAGAGATTCAGCGGTTTCTTGAACTCTATTGATTTCGTCGGTCACGATCAAGGCATCTTTCGGTATATAGCTTAATAGAGTGGCCGGTTCTTCATAACAAAAGGCGATGTATTTGACGATGTCCTTAAAATATTGTCGTTCCTGAACGGCGGTCAATTCCCGGGAAATATTTTCGGTCAACATTTCTTTCTTCTTTTTTTCTTTCACCGCTTTAAGCGTTTCGGCAAGGGCCGCGTTGAGCCGGCCGTAAAGCCTGTCAAAATGGCGCGGGTACATCAGCAGCTCCCGGGCCGGCCCGACGGTGACTTGCTCGACCTTTTCCAAAGACCGCTGTGTTTCACTGTCGAACGTGCGAATGGAATCGATTTCGTCATCAAAAAGCTCCAAGCGGATCGGATAAGGTTCCGTCAAAGGATAAATGTCGACGATGCCGCCGCGGACGCTGAACTCCCCTGGAGCGCCGACCATCGCCTCGCGTTCATAACCGATCGCCGTCAGCCGCTCGAGCAAATCGTCGAGGTTGACGACATCGCCAACCCGAAAGGTTAACAGACTTTTTTCCCATTCCGGCTTCGGCGGCAAAAGCCGCTTCAAACCGGCAACGGGAACGATGAAGATCCCCTTCTTGTTTTGGGCGAGATGGTTGAGGGCGGCGATGCGCTCGGCGCGCAATTCCGGGCTGGCGATCGCGATTTCCGAGGCGATCAAATCGTTGACGGGGTAAAGAAAAACCTCATCTTTCGATCGAAGGGACTCCAAATCATCGAAGAGTTTCTGCGCTTGAAACAGGTTGTGCGTCACGACGACGATCGTTTCTTTCCGGCTATCATAGAGCGAAGAAATCCATAACGACTTGGCGCCGCCCGCCAGCCCCGTCACGAGCTGGTGGCGCATCCCGCTTTGATAGCCGTCGATAACGATTTTCAAATCCATGAGATGGTTAGAAAAATACCGTTTTAATCCGTACAAATGGATTCCCCTCTCCTGTACAAGCAGAAAAACGCCTTGGCCGTCTGCCAAAGCTTGTTATTGAATGAAAGTGTCGAATTGATGAAAGTCAGGATTGCGCTCCAAAGCCTCCTGGCAATCTTCACAAATCGTCGAGACGTTGATGTGTCCGTTTTCGTCGTAATGAATAAGCTCGGTTCGTTCCTTCGGATCCAATTTGTCGAAGCCGAGCTGATCGGTGCGGAACACGTCATTGCGAATGTGGCCGACTTGCTTCCCGCAATGCCGGCAGTGATAATATACGTCCACGGAAGTCGCCTCCCAGCTGTCCACGCGCTGCCATGGGCTTTCCGCCCGAATGACGCGGGTGAGTTTCGCTAGGAGTATTATTTGCCCGCCGTCTTTAATTTATTCAAAACCCGCGGCCATGGCGCATGCGGCGATACGTTCGCCGGCCGCCGGCCATAAAGGCACTCACCGAAAACGGCACAACGGGCGGGCATCGATCAGATGCGGTGCGTCCGCTTATCAAACGTTTTGCGCCGCTTATTATTTCAAATCAGGTTTTTAATTAAAGCGGTTCATCACCCTATCAAAGGGTTCGTTGAGGAAGGCCTCGCAAGCGTCCGTGGCTCTTTTTACCGCTTCGTCAATGAGCGGGCGATCTTCTTCAGGAAACCGTCCCAGAACGTAATCAATGACGGATTGCCGGCCATCGGGCCGTCCGATGCCGATGCGCAGCCTTTTAAAATCTTGGGAACCGAGGTGCTGAATGATCGATTTCATCCCGTTGTGCCCGCCGGCGCTCCCTTTTAAACGCAGCCGCATTTTCCCGACGGCGAGGTCGAGGTCGTCATAGATAACCAAAAGGTCATCGATCGCGATTTTATAATACTGCATAAGCGGTGCGATTGCTTCGCCGGACGCATTCATGTACGTCAGCGGTTTGACGAGCAACACGTCTTGACCGCCCGCTTTTCCTTTGCCGTAAACGGCGTTGAACTTCGTCCGGTCCAGCGGGATGGCGAGCTTTTCCGACAACGCATCAATGACTTCAAAACCTATATTATGCCTAGTATGCCGGTATTCAGAACCAGGATTGCCCAATCCGGCGATCAATTTCATCGGTTTCACTCCTATTTCTCTAATGCGGGACAGGCGTAACCCAGCAGGGTTACGCCTGTCCGGAAGATTTTATCTCCCTTATTCCGCCGCTTCGTTCGCTCCGCCGCTTTCAGCGCTCGACGCTTCACCGCTTCCTTCATCTTGCTCGCCGCCAAGCACGGGCGGAGTAATGGTCACGATGACTTCCTCACCATCATTCATAATCTTATAATTTCCGTCCGGCTGAATATCACTCACCTTCAACGCATCGCCGATGTCCAAGGGAGTGATGTCGACCTTGATCACATTCGGGATATCAGCAGGCAAGGCGCGAACTTCCAGTTCGTCCAAGGTTTGCTGGACTACGCCGCCTTGTTTTTGCCCGACCGATTCCCCGACGATGAGGATGGGAACTTCCGCGTCGATTTCGGAAGACATGTCCACTTCCAAAAAGTCGACGTGGATGATGTTCCCTTTAAAAGAATCTTCTTGTATCTCGTGGGCAATGACGGGATGGCTTTGACCGTTCAAACGAAGATCGATGATCGCATTCCTTCCGGATTCTTGAAAAACGCGGTACAATTCGCTGCGATCGACGGCAATCGGGTGATTGCCCACATTTTTGCCGTAGAAAACGGCAGGAATTTTGCCGTTTTTCCTCAGCTTTTTCGCGAGCGATTTTTTCGAAGCATCTCTTTCCTGGGCATTCAATACACCAGACATTCAAGACACCTCTTTTTTTTGTTTTTCAATATTTCCGGAGATAATCGCGTTTGAAACCTGTCAAGGAACCCGTGTCACCCGTCCCTCCCGCCTCTTCGACTCAATCGAACAATTTGCTGACGGATAATTTTTCGTGGATGCGGATAATCGCTTCCGCCAGAAGCGGCGCGATGGAAAGCTGGACGATTTTATCGATGCGCTTTTCTTTGGGAAGCGGAATCGTGTTGGTAACGACCAACTCCGAAATGCTGGAATTTTCGATGCGCTCAATGGCCGGCCCTGACAACACCGGGTGCGTGCAGCACGCATACACCTTCTTTGCGCCGTTTTCAATGAGCGCATTAGCGGCAAGCGTGATCGTTCCCGCGGTATCGATGATGTCGTCGATGATGATGGCCGTCTTCCCTTCGATGTTGCCGATGATGTTCATCACCTCGGCGACGTTGGGCTTCGGACGGCGCTTATCGATAATGGCGATCGGCGCCTTCAGCCGGTCGGCCATTTTCCGGGCCCGCGTGACTCCGCCGTGATCCGGGCTGACGACGACGATGTCCTCCAAATTCTTTGACTTAAAATAGTCCGCCAATATCGGATAGCCGAGGAGCGGATCGACCGGTATATCAAAAAATCCTTGAATTTGCGAGGCATGCAAATCGATGGTGACGACCCGGGTCGTCCCGGCGGTGACCAAAAGATTGGCGACCAGTTTGGCGGTAATCGGCTCGCGGGCGTTCGCCTTGCGGTCTTGCCGCGCGTAACCGTAATAGGGGAGCACGACGTTGATCGTCCGCGCTGAAGCGCGCCTCAAGGCGTCGATCATGATCAAAAGCTCCATCAAATGTTTGTTCACGGGAGCCGACGTCGATTGGATGACGTAAACATCGCAGCCCCGGACGCTCTCCTCGATGTTGATTCGGATTTCACCGTCGCTGAAGGTGGTGACTGAACATTTCCCGAGATTGATGCCGATGTGCTGAGCGATCTCTTTGGACAGCTCGGGGTTGGAGTTCAGCGAAAATACCTTTAAATTGGGGTCAAGATAGCTGGGCATGCCGGTTACCTCCGTTAACTTTTCTTATGATTAAGTTTTTCTGCATAGTTTTCCTTATTCGTTTGCCGGGAGCGGGCTATCGCCAAAGCGTTCGCCGGTACGTCGTCGGTGATCGTCGACCCAGCGGCCACGAAAGCGCCTTTGCCGACCGTCACCGGAGCGACGAGGTTGACGTTGCACCCGATGAAGGCACCGTCTTCGATTTTGGTCAGATGTTTATGTTTTCCGTCATAATTCACCGTAATCATGCCACAGCCCAAGTTGACGCCTTTTCCGATCTCGGCATCACCGACGTAACTCAGATGGGAGGCCTTGCTGTCTTCGCCGATTACGGATTTTTTGATTTCGACAAAATTGCCTACCTTGACCCCGTGCCTGATTTCCGACTGCGGGCGGATGTGCGCGAACGGGCCGATCTGGACGTCGTCGCCGATCACGCTGTCAGAGACGACGGATTGGCGAATCCGACTCCTGCGGCCGATGCGCGCATTCATGATTTCCGCATGGGGGCCGATAACGGAGCCTTCACCGATGACCGTCCGGCCGGAGATGATGGTGCCGGGCAAAATCACGGTATCGGCTTCGATTTCTGCTTCGGCGGAGATGTACGTATGATCCGGATCGACGATCGTCACACCCGAATACATCAGCTTTTCGTTGATCCGTTTCCGCATGAGCGCTTCCGCTTTCGCCAGCGCGACGCGGTCGTTCACCCCGAGCGTTTCCTCGAACGCGGCGGCGTTGTAAGCGTCGACAAATTCGCCCGCGTGCTGCAAAACAGTGATCGCATCGGGCAAATAATATTCCTGTTGCGCATTGTCGTTATCTACTTGTTCAAGCGCGGTAAACAGCTTTTTATTATCAAAACAATAAATGCCGGTATTGATTTCGGTGATCGCCCGTTCTTCTGGAGAAGCATCCTTCTCCTCGACGATCCGTTTGAGCGCACCGTTTCCGTCGCGGATGACCCGGCCGTACCCTTTCGGATCGGGTGCCGTCGCCGTCAACACGGTGCAAGCCGCCCCTGTCTGCTCATGTTTTTCAAGAAGCCGGCCGATCGTCTCACCGGTGATGAGCGGCGTGTCGCCGTACAGAATAACCGTGGTCCCTTCCAGGTCTTTTAAATGTTTGGACGCTTGGCGCGCCGCATGGGCCGTGCCGAGTTGCTCTTCTTGGACCGCGTATTCGACGTCGTCACCGAGCTCGGCGCGAACGGCTTCGGCCTCGGCGGAAACGACGACCACGATTTTATCAAAACCGACAGAGCGGATTTGGTCGACGATATGGCGGATCATCGGCTTGCCACAGACCGGGTGAAGCACTTTATATAGACGCGATTTCATTCTCGTCCCTTTGCCTGCGGCAAGAATGACAGCAAAACGATTGGACAATTGGGAACCTCCTGTCGTACCTGTTCATCCATAGAAGACTATATATTAAAATAGGGAGGTTTTCAAGAAAGCCATCACGGGGGAAGTCGGTTCGTCAGCGCCCGCATGTCAAAATAAAAGGAACCCGCAAAACGCATGCGAGTTCCAACGGGCGTCAGGACGCGCCGGCTTCTTCATAAGCGGCGGCTTCCATTTCGCCTACACGGTGGTATTCTTCCAAAACCGCCGTTTGTATTTTTTCGCGCGTGCTAGAAGTGATCGGATGAGCAATGTCACGGAATTCGCCGTCCGGCGTCCGCTTGCTCGGCATGGCGACAAACATGCCGTTGTTTCCATCGATGACCCGAATGTCGTGAATGACGAATTCGTTGTCAATCGTGATGGAAGCAATCGCACGCATCCGGCCTTCCGTGTTCACTCTGCGCAATCTGACGTCTGTCACTTCCATGCTTTCTTTGCACCACCTTTTTCCAAAGATAAGAGACTATTACATTCATTCAACATAAAACAAAAAAATCCTTCATGAATATTAAAAAATCTAAAAAAATCTCTTATCTTTTTCATCAAGGTGATGCATCCGACCTTCTCGGCTGTCTACGGATTCACAGACCCGGTTCTTTGACGAGGGCGACGACTTCCATTTCGATGAGGGCATCCTTCGGCAAGCGCGCCACTTCCACGCACGAGCGGGCGGGGCGGTGGTCCTTGAAGTAAGAGGCGTAAATTTCGTTAATCACCGGAAAATCTTCCATATTTTTAATGTACAACGTCGTCTTGACAACGGTGTCAAGCGACGCCCCGGCGCTTTCCAACACCGCCTGGATGTTCTTAAATACTTGATGGACTTGGGCCTCGATGCCGCCCGACACCATTTCGCCATTCGCCGTCAGCGGAATTTGCCCGGAACTGAAAAACAAGTTGTTCACGATCACACCTTGCGAGTAAGGGCCGATGGCGGCCGGCGCTTTGTCGGTAAAGGTCGCTTTCACGATGCATCATCCTCTCCGTAATAGTTGAAATAATTGCCGATTTCGACCGAGAGACTCCCGTTTTCATCGAGCTCTTCCAATCTCAACAACGACACATAATCATTGACGAGCTTGTGCTCGGCGTCCTTCGTCTCCATCAAAACCGCGGCGCCGACCGGGCGGGCGTCGAACTCCTTTATCAAGTTCATCATGCCCTTCATCGTTCCCCCGGCCTTCATAAAATCGTCCAGGATGAGGACGTTCGCTCCGGGCCGCAGGCTTCTTCGCGGCAGCACCATCGATTGAATGCGCTTGGACGACCCGGACACATAATTCATGCTGACGGTCGAGCCTTCGGTCACCTTGCTGCTTCGCCGCACGATGACGACCGGCACGTTCAGCTGCGAAGCGGTGGCGTAGGCGATCGGAATGCCTTTGGTTTCCATCGTCATGACGACGTCAATCGGTTTATGTATAAAAATGGAGGCGATTAAACGGCCGATTTCGTTGACAATCGACGGATCTCCGAGGACGTCCGTCATATAAAGATAACCGCCGGGAAGCAACCGGCCCGGATCGGATAACGTTTCGCCCAACCGGTGCAAAAACGCCTCTGCCGCTTCCTTTTTGACAAACGGAAGGTACTTCACCCCGCCGGCGGCCCCGGCCAGCGTGACGAGTTTGCCCACCCCCTGCCTTTCAAAACATTCGTTGATGATGTTCAGATCTTCGCTAATGCTGGATTTGGCCGATTCATACCGTTCCGTAAAACGCGTTAAAGAGATAATCGTGTTTGGATGTGTGAGCAAATAACGCGTCATATCCACCAAACGGCCGCTGCGCTTCATTTTCATGACAAATCCCCCAAATGGACGAAGTTTTCACCGATTTTGCCCAGCACAGAGGCGGTTTAAATTAACGCCCCGCCGAGGAGACGGACCATAAAGACTTCGCCGCAAAATCCTCTGAGGCCATTGTAAATGCGCTGGGCTTTGGATTTGTGGCGCACCAAACCGAATACCGTCGGGCCGCTTCCGCTCATCAAGACGCCGTCCGCCCCCAACCTGGCCATCACCCGCTTGATCTGCTCGACTTCCTCTACCTTTTGGATCGTCACGGATTCCAAAACATTGGAAAGACGCGAACAAATGCCCTCGTAATCCCCTCGTTCAATCGCTGCGATCATGCCGTCGGTGTCGGGATGGGCAAGGTGATCAAGCGTCAACGCCTGATAGATCTCGGCGGTGGACACGGAAACGGGCGGTTTGGCCAAAATGACCCAACATGGCGGCGGAGCAGGAAGCGGTTCAATCTTTTCACCTCTGCCGATGGCCAGAGCCGTGCCGCCGCGGACGCAAAAAGCCACGTCCGATCCGATGGCGGCCGCAAGTTCCGCCATTTCTTCATAGCTTAAGCCGAGACGCCACAGACGATTCAGGGCGCGGATGGTGGCGGCGGCATCGCTTGAACCGCCGGCCAAGCCGGCCGCCACCGGTATCTCCTTCTTAATCCAAATCTCGACGCCTTGTTTGATGCCGAAGCGGGTTTTAATCAAATCGGCCGCTTTATAGGCCAAGTTTCGCTCATCCTCGGGAACGTACAGGGCTGATGAGCGCACGCGGATGCGGTCGCCGCCGGTCTCCTGTATTTCAATATGGTCGCTCAGATCGACGGTTGTCATGATCATTCTCACTTCATGATAACCATCCGCCCGCTTGCCCAAAACATCGAGCGCCAGGTTGATTTTCGCCGGCGCTTTTTCCAGCACCTTCACGCTCACGCTGTTCACCGCCTTTTGTGCATTCGCGTTCCGTCCCGTTAAAAACCATAACTATAGTTTAAAACGGAAAAAACCGGAGCACAAGACTCCGGCCGCTCAACAATTTATCGGGTTGATTTTTCCCCCATGTGCCTTTCGGCGATTTCAATCGCTCGCTTCACCATGTTTCCGGCATCTCGCGCTTTAATGCCGCCCCAGCCTTCTTTTTGGACGGTGTCGTAAAAACCGAGCTCTTTTGCGATCTCTTCTTTGAGCTGATCCGACATGATGCCTCGTCTCGCCATGGAAAACAGCCTCCTTTAATTGTTGAGCACCTTTATTATTCGATGATGGAGGCCTTAATATGTTTGCCGAAATCAGGGGGACACGGGGCGAAGATGGAAGACAAAGGCGGAGGCCTGCGCGGCCCGCTGATCAGTTTGGGGGACGGATAACGAAGACAAAAAGAAAAAGCAGTGAGACAAGTTCGTCTTACTGCCCGCTCGCTGCCGCTTCTTTTAGGAAAGTGATCTCCACGGTTTCCGTCAAGACATCCGTATAGCTGTATGACACTCTTTCATAGGCGTTGCTGTCACGGTCGAGTTTAACGATAAAGACCGAAGGATAGGTTTCTTCCAGGACGCCTACGCGCTCGATGGTTTTGCGTCGGCCGCCGTTCGCTTTGAGCGTCAATCGCTGTCCGACTCTTTTGTCCAATGCGGACTTAATGTCCTTAATGGTTTTTCCCATAATCAACCCACCTCGCTAAAACAAATTATAACATCTTTCGATCAATTTTGTCAAACAAAAAATAAAAAGGTAATTATACAGGTCTCTTTAAGACTTGTCAATCGATTGGCATTCATTCCCTTTTAGTGTGCACCGGCTCCCTTGATATTATGTAATGACGCGGCGCACTTTCCTCACTGCGGATGATAAGGCATACCCGTGCGGAGAATGCCTCTTGTTTCCACGCCGCCGAGCCCTTCGGTTCCCGACAACGTGTTGTGGAGGACATCCCAGAGATTGACGTGTTCCGTAAAAGGGGTAAAGCTGATTTTTGACACGAGGTAGACGGGATCGAGCGCATGGATATTGATGCGGGTCGGCGAACTGGCAAAATTGGCGCCCGCTCGGATCAACAATTCAAAATGCGATTGGCACGCTCCGGCAAAAATGACCAATTGATCAAGATGGGGCCAACTATGGCGCACTTCTTTCACCGTACGAATAAAATGGCCGGAGTGACGGTAGGCTTTTAAATCGTTCTCCGGCCCTTTGCTTTTCATGTACGCGTCATGCCCGGTTAAAACGAGGATGTCCGGGCGGATATGTTTGACCAACTCCGGCACAACCGCCGGCATTTCCTCTTCCCTCACGTACTTGCCGAGCACCGGAACATCCAGTTTTTCGTAAAGGCGTAAGCATTTCTTTAAATAATGCGGATCGCCGTCGATATGCAGGACGCGTCCCGGCATTTCAAAGTACGACAGCTGTGCGCGATAACCGTTTGTCGCCGTATATTCCCGCTTCGCTTTCAAAAGCTGATAGTCCTGGCGAAACAACTGCGTCGAACGGGCTTCTAAGTCCCTCTGTCTCTTCTCGTTTTCCTCGCGCTGTTCGGGGGAGACCATGACGAGGTCATCGAGAGGGGCGTCGGCATAGAGTCGCAAATCTTCCCCGGCTAGTTCCGCAATCTGTTTCGCTTCATCCAATTTGACCACCCGAAAGATGACGTCGCAATCATGGGATTTTCTCGCGACCAAATCCCCAATGCTGAGTCTCATCGACTCCCTCCTCAGCCGTTCATGGATAAGCCTCTGGACCGCCTTATTATAGAATATGCGACGTTCGCGAAGGTGATGACGAGACCGGTTTCGCAAGCCAGAAAAGAGGGATCAGAGAAGTTCGAGCAGACCGTCGCTCAGCCGGGCAAACTCTTCGATGCTGAGCGTTTCCCCGCGCCGCCCGGGATCGATGCCCAACTGCTCCAGGCAGCGGATCGTCTCCTCCTTTCGATCGCGGCCGACCAAATTGTGCAATAAGTTGTTCAACAACGTTTTCCGCCTTTGCGCAAAAGCGGCGCGCACGACTTTAAAAAAGAACGCTTCGTCGCGAACGGAAACGCGTTTTTCCTTCAACAAATCAAGACGGACCACGGCGGAATCGACGTTCGGTTTCGGAATGAAGACCGAAGCCGGAACGGTCGTCAAAAGCCGGACGTCGGCGGTATATTGCACGGCAACGGATAGCGAGCCGTAACTTTTGTTGCCGGGTTCGGCCTCAAGCCGCTCGGCCACTTCTTTTTGAATCATGACCACGATGCGGTCAATTGGTGCGTTGGCCGATAGCAGTTTCATCAAGATCGGCGTCGTGGCATAGTAAGGCAAATTAGCGACGACCATAACGCGCAAAGCGTCGTGAAAATGGTGAGCGATTAATTCCGTAATGTCGGTTTCCAGAACATCCTGAAAAAGGATTTCGACATTATTGCAATCGGCCAGCACTTCTTTCAGAACGGGATCGAGCCGCCGGTCGATTTCCAGACCGACCACTTTGCCCGCCGCCTCGGCCAGATATTGCGTCAGCGCACCCGCGCCCGGCCCGATTTCGATGACGCCGTCGTCCGGGGTAATGTCGGCGAGCGCGACAATTTTTTTCAAAATGTGATCGTCCAACAAAAAGTTTTGGCCGAGACTTTTTTTCAAACGAAACCCGTGCTTTTCAAGAATGGCTTTCGTCATTTTTGCCGTCGAACGGTTTTCCATGTTGTTCCTCCTCCGCGATGGCGCGCAGCGCTTCTTCAAAGGCTGTCCGTGAAATCTGAAACATGCGCAAACGATGGTAAAGCTGTTTGCCGTTGACATAACCGATCCGCAATTTTTCGCCGAGCCTCTCCCTCCGCCTTTTCGATCCAGGACCGCCGATGAGCCCCGCTTCGAACAGCTCTGTTATGGAAATGTGCTCTTCGGGCTCGTCCATGACCGTGTAGACTTTTTCGAGCGCGGCCCGGATCGCTTCCACCGACGCATGCTCAATCCCAAGGCTTTCATCGGGGCGGCCTTCCGCTTCCCGCTTCGTCAAAAATGCATGTTTGCAGCCCGGGACATACCGGCTCACCGTCTTGCGAATCATTTCGCCGGGGACGTCGGGATCCGTGAATATGATGACGCCGCGCGTATCCGCGGCATGGCGGATCGCTTCGAGCGTCGCTTCGTCAAGGGCCGAACCGTTGGTCTCAATCGTATCGCAATCGACCGCCCGCCGCACGGCCAATGTATCGCTTTTCCCCTCCACGACGATGAATTCCTTGACCTTCATGAAGTGACCTCCAAAAAAAATTAATCATAAAGATGAAACATTTTTCATCGTTCATCCGTTTTATTAGTGTAACAAAAAAAGAAGTGCAGCTGACCTCCCCTCTGCACTTCAATCCAAAATCTTCACTTGGACCGTCCGGAGCCCCCAAGCGACCGCTTGGGACTCCGACGGGAAAAACACATCGATGCGATGGCCGTGTATGCCGCCGCCGGTATCGGCCGCAATGGCGTATCCGTAGCCTTCAACATAGACCCTTGTTCCGAGCGGAATGATTTGCGGGTCGACGGCGATGACTTTCATGCCGGGATGGCGTTTTAAATTAATTCCGGTCGTCGTCACCCCACCACATCCTTTACAATCGGCGGTGTACGCGCTGCTTCGCATGGTTAAGACTTTCGCCGTTCCGGAAGGCTGAGTTCCGACGGCAAGAATTTCATTTTGGCTCGGCCGTTTGACCTCCCTGCGGACGAGCTCTTTTTTTACTTCTTTTCCGTTTTCGATCGTTACGTCATAAGTTGCGACCGCTTCACCCTCACGGCCGGCTTGGATTAATCGGGTTTGTCCTTTCGGAAGGCTCGCGTCTTTGCGTTTTTCCACCTTGTAGGCGATTGGCTCCGTTTCTTTGACGGTTTTATGCTCAACGCGGATGACCTTCACCGCTGCGCCGTCTTTTAACATCGATCCGGCGCCGGTCGTTTCAATGCGGTCATTCTCATCCCATGCAATGCCTTGCTTTTTCAAGAAGGCTTCCGGCTTCATCGCCACCGTCCAAACGGTTTTCGCCGGCCGGGTCCCGTCCGTAACCGTCACTTGAATGCCGTCTTGAATCCGGATGACCATGCCGTCGGTGATGGCCGCCGATTCGCCGGGTTTGACGACATCGTGCGGGACGAGTTGCTTCCCGACCAGTTCCCCGACGGTATCAGCAGTCGTCCACTCGGTCCGCTTTGTGCCGTCGTGATCGATGACCACCCGATGGGCCGGATCCCACACCACCGTCATGTGATCGTCCAGTTTCGCGTCAAGTCCCGGCCTTATTTTGTCATGATGTGCATCAACCGAAAGATGAAGCTCCTTCACCAACAACCCCTTGACCGTGTCTTCATTGGTGTCAACCGTACGTTTTTTCCCGTTTATGACAACAGTTACCGTTTTTTCCCCGTAAGCATAAGCCGTATAACCGAAGAAGGTCGTCAAGGCCATGACGCCGGCCAAAAATCCGGCGGCCATCCGCCTTCTCCGATCGGAAAGAAGCTTGCTTGCGATGGGTATCATCCAACCCCTCCCTGAATCTCCGATAACCCCCTAAATTTATGTAGGGCTCTGATCTCTCTATCTCTATCAAACCATTGAAATGGGATCTATCAGCTTTTATGAACGGATGCCGAAGAGCCTGCGGGCGTTTTGCGTCGTCGCTTCCGCGAGCTCTTCAAAGGTCATGCCGCGGAGCTCGGCGATTTGTTCGGCAACGAGCTTCACCCGGGCCGGTTCGTTCCGCTTCCCCCTGAACGGATGCGGGCTGAGATACGGGCAATCCGTCTCGATCAACAGCTTGTCCAGCGGAACCTTTTTCGCCACTTCTTTCGGGAGCGGCGCGTTTTTAAACGTCACCGGCCCGCCGATGGAAATGTAAAAATTCATGGCCAAACAGCGCTCGGCCGCCTCCCAATCCGCACTGAAACAATGCATGATGCCGCCGACTTCGGAAGCGCGCTCTTCTTCCAAGATGCGCAAAATATCTTCGGTGGCTTCGCGGTTATGGATGATGATGGGCAAGCCGAGCCGCTTTGCCAAGTCGATTTGCCGCCGGAAAACGTCTTTTTGAACGTCGGCCGGCGACTTGTCCCAGTGATAGTCCAATCCCATCTCGCCGAGGGCGACCACTTTCGGATGCCCGGCCACCTCTTCAATCCAGCGCAAATCTTCTTCGGTCATGTCGACGGCATCGACCGGATGCCAACCGACGGCGGCGTAGATCCCGTCATGGCGATCAACGATTTCCAAAGCCCTCTCGATCGTCCCGCGATCGAAACCGACGACGACCATTTCTTCAACGCCCGCTTCCCGGGCCCGTTCGATGACGGCTTCACGATCCTCATCAAACTGTTCCGCGTTGATGTGCGTATGCGTATCGAAAAGCGTGCCGTTTCGCTTGTTCGTTGCCATGATCCATCACTTCGATCCAAACATTCTATTTGTTAAGTTTTTACCCTTTTTTCACTTTAAGTCTCTTGATAGTTTACCACGGAAAAACGTTAAACATACGACAACACCGTTTCAGTAAGATTAAGATTATGTTACATAAAAAGAACGAATGATTCTCAACGGCGAACTTCAGGCGATGAAACCTCTTTGATTCGGCGCTTTCGCCTCCGATTTTTTCTCTAAAGAAAGTACCGGGATAGGGAACAAAAAAAGACGGGCGGTTTGCCCGTCGTATGTTTATGCGATTTAACTGATTTTGGTTCCGTTCGGGATCGATCGATCGATGGTCGCGACTTTGAGAACGCCGTCCGACTCACCGGCCAAGATCATGCCTTCCGACCGTTCGCCGCGAAGCGTGACCGGTTTAAGGTTGCTGACGACGATCACCTTTTGGCCGATCAATTCTTCCGGCGTGTAATATTTGGCGATGCCCGAGACGACTTGCCGTTTTTCATAGCCGAGATCCAGTTCGAGCTTCAGCAGTTTATCCGCATTTTTGACCTTTTCCGCCCGGACGACTTCCGCCACTCTTAGATCGACCTTATCAAAATCGTCGATCGTGATTTCATCCGGTTGCGCTGTTTTTTCTGGCTCCGCTTGCGTTTTTTCGGCCTGTTTTTCCTCTTTCTTTTCTTGTTGTGCCACTCCGCCTTTCATCTGGCTGAGAATATATTCGATTTCTTTCTCCATGTCCAGGCGCGGGAAAAGCGGCTGATCTTTTTTGATGCGCCAGCTGCCGTCGCTCAGCCCGAACCGGCTGAGGCCGTCCCACGATTGGGCGTAGGGATCCGTGATGCCGAGCTGCTCAAATATTTTCTGCGGCGTCGTCGTCAAAAACGGCCGAAGGAGGACGGCGACCGCGCGCAAAGCTTCCGCGAGGTGAACCATGACGCTGGCGAGGGCTTCGCGTTTCCCCTCATCTTTCGCCAACACCCATGGCGTCGTTTCGTCGATATATTTATTGGTTCTGCCGATTAATTGCCAAATTGCCGTCAGCGCCACCGAAAACTGGAGGTTTTCCATCTGCTCTTCCACTTCGCGCACGGTGGCCTGAACTTGTTCTTCCAGATCGGCGTCATAATCGGTCACCCGACCGGTGTACGCCGGCACGTTGCCGTCGAAGTATTTTTCGATCATCGCGACGGTTCGGTGCAGCAAATTGCCCAAATCGTTGGCCAAGTCATAATTGATCCGCTCGACGAAGCCCTCCAGCGTGAACACCCCGTCGGCGCCGAAAGGCACTTCCCGCAACAAATAGTAACGAAGCGCATCGAGTCCGTACCGGTCAATAATCGGTTCCGGATCGACGACGTTCCCTTTCGACTTGGACATTTTTCCGTCTTTCATCAACAGCCAGCCGTGACCGAACACCTTTTTCGGCAAGGGCAGCCCCAAAGCCATCAACATGATCGGCCAGTAAATGGTATGGAAGCGAACGATTTCTTTGCCGACCAGATGGACGTCCGCCGGCCAGTATTTGTTAAAGAGGGATTCGTCATCCGAACCGTATCCGAGGGCGGTGATATAGTTTGTCAACGCGTCAATCCATACGTAAACGACGTGTTTGGGATCGTCGGGAACCTTTATCCCCCATTCAAATGCGGTGCGCGACACCGCCAAATCCTCGAGCCCCGGCTTGATGAAGTTGTTGATCATTTCATTCTTGCGGGATTCCGGCTGAATGAAATCGGGATTTTTTTCATAAAAATCGAGCAAACGGTCGACGTATTTGCTCATCTTGAAGAAATACGATTCTTCCTTCACTTTTTCAACCGGGCGTCCGCAGTCCGGACATTTGCCGTCAACGAGCTGGTGTTCGGTATAAAACGATTCGCACGGCGTACAATACCAGCCTTCGTATTCCCCGAGATAAATGTCGCCTTGATCGACGAGGCGCTTGAAAATCTTTTGGACCGCTTTTTTGTGGCGTTCCTGGGTCGTCCGGATAAAATCATCATAACTGATGTCTAATTTATCCCAAAGGGTTTTGATCCCCGCGACGATGCCGTCGACGTACTCCTGCGGGGTCACGCCGGCTTCTTTCGCCTTTCTTTCAATCTTTTGCCCATGTTCATCGGTGCCCGTCAAATAGCGGACATCGTAACCGCGCAACCGTTTATAACGCGCCAGCGCATCGCCGGCCACGGTCGTATACGCATGCCCGATATGAAGGCGATCGCTCGGATAATAGATCGGCGTTGTGATATAAAATGTCTTTTTGCTCTCGGTCATCGCCGATTGACCTCCTTATGCTGCGTTGATCCAATTAAAAAAACTATACGCATCGCGGCGCCCGCTGTCAAGAAATTCCTTGCTCCATAAAATGTATAAAAATTTTTAAATTTACCCATAAAGCACTTTCCAATCCGTCTTTTTTTGCTATTATAGAATAACAGAGGATTTTCTGACAAATATACGGTAAACCCGGCACAGGACATATCGGAGAAAAAACGCGGTATCGCCGAATTTTTGCTCGTCAAAATTCGACAACTTACGCGATCCAGACACTCCGATAGCCCCCGTTCTTCGCTGTGCATTGCGGGATGTTCAAAGGGATATCCGCTAGGAGTACCGGTCGGTCCAACGGGTTAAGAAAAGCATTGACGTGTTTGGGAAACACTGGTACGATTAGCAAAAGAGAGAATTGTCGAATAATGGCTGTTAATCTTGATTTGGGGAGGAGATCCGCGACATGAAATCCACCGGCATTGTGAGAAAAGTCGATGAGCTCGGACGCGTCGTCATTCCCATTGAGCTGCGCCGGACGCTCGGAATCAATGAAAAAGACGCATTAGAGATTTACGTGGATGATGAAAAAATCATCTTGAAGAAGTACAAGCCGAGCATGACTTGTCAAATCACGGGCGAAGTGTCGGATGACAATCTGTCCGTTGCCGGCGGCAAGCTGATCTTAAGCCGGGAAGGCGCCGAAATCGTCCTTCAGGAAATTCAAAAGTATCTGGCCGAAAGCAAGTGAAACTCCTTCAAACCCNCCGACCGGATGGGTTTTTTTTTTTCGATTCCGGGCATCGCTTCCTCTCCACCCGACGAGCCGGAAAATCGGGGGCCGCCCGGTTTTACCAACCGAAAATGGCAAAGCGGCGGCGCCCGCCCGATCCGGCTCCTTTTGCCCCGATGTCTTAATCTCCTCCATCCCTACCGCCCGAAAGGCCGTGATAGGCATTATAAATGTCGCGTTTCGGGCGTTGTCGGTCAGCAGCCACTCGTTTAATCGCTTCTTTTGTCGTCAGATGTTGTTCGCGAACATAATAATCGACGTGTTCGGAAATGCCGAGTTCCGACCACCAGGCCGCTTTTATCCCGCCATCCTCCGCCTCGGAGGTTCCGCCCTCGACGACAATGCAGCACTCGCCTTTAATGTCCTCGCCTTCCAAGAACGCCCGAATTTCTCCAATCGTTCCGCGCAAAAACGTTTCAAATCGTTTCGTCAGCTCCCGCGCCAGCGCGATGCGGCGATCGCCGAGCACGGTTTCCATCGAGGCCAGCGTATCGATGACGCGATGGGGCGACTCATAAAAGATAAGCGTATAGGGCAACGCTTTGACCGCTTCCAGCGCGGCTTGCTTGTCCGATTGTTTTCGCGGCAAAAACCCCATAAACAGGAAATGTTCGGTTGAAAGCCCGGAGGCGACCAAGGCGGTAAGCGCGGCGTTCGCTCCCGGCAGCGGAATCACCCGGATGTCGTGTTCGGTTGCCGCTTTGACGAGGTCTTCCCCCGGATCCGATATGCCGGGCGTCCCGGCATCGGTGACCAAGGCGACGGCTTTGCCTTGCTGCATCGCGGCGAGCAGCTTGAGGCCGCTCGACTTTTTATTGTGTTCGTGATAGCTGACGACCGGCGTCTCAATGCCGAAATGGCGGCATAATTGCAGCGTCCGGCGCGTATCCTCGGCGGCGATGAGGTCAGCCGACTTGAGCGTATCGATCGCCCGAAAGGTGATGTCATCCAAATTGCCGATGGGCGTCGGGACGATATATAACGCGCCGTTGTCTCCACCGCCTTCAAAACTTCTCTGTTCCCGCATCCGGACCACCTTCCGCGATGAGCCGCTTTTTATGCAATCTGGACATCTTTTTGATCCGGTATTCCCGGCTGAGCGCTTGTCCCTTGGTGCCGCACACTTCCTGATAAACGAGGCGCACCGGCGTTCTCCCCCGCGTGTACTTGGCGCCCTTCCCCCTTTGGTGCTCGATAAGGCGCCGCTCCAGGTCGTTCGTTGTCCCGGTGTAATAAGTGCCGTCCCGGCATTCCAAAATGTAAACGATATAGGGTTTATCCATTGATGATACTCAAGAGCTCCTTCGTATACGCGCCATGCTCGTCATAAACCGTCAGCGGCGGCAATACCTTAATGCCCGTCTGGCCGTCTTTAATGGCCTCGACTAAGACCATATTGGCCGCCCCATCCTTGCGCGGATGAACGAATTGAAGGCGTTTCGGCGCAAGCCGGTGAGCCCGCATGGACGCTAGCAGTTCTTCCAGGCGGTCGGGCCGGTGGATAAAGGCGACCTTTCCCTTCTGACGAACAAGCCGCGACGCCGCGGCAACGGCCTCGTCAAGCGTCAAACAGATCTCGTGGCGGGCAATCGCGTAAAAAGGATTGGGATTTTTGATGTGCGCTTCTCGGCTGGAAAAATAAGGGGGATTGCACGTGACGACGTTGAAAACGCCGTACCCGAGCACCTCCGGCAAGCGCTTGACGTCTTCGCAAAGAATGCGGATGCGGTCATCTAAACGATTCAAACGGACGCTGCGCTCAGCCATGTCGCACAGCCGCGCCTGTATGTCGACCCCCGTGATGTCGCCCTTCGTCCGTTTCGACAACAAAAGGGGGATGACCCCGTTCCCTGTGCACAAATCCAAGATGCCGCCCTTTAAAATCGGCACATAAACAAAATGCGCCAACAGGACGGCGTCTAGCGAAAACGAAAACACTTCTTTGCTTTGGATGATCTTTAACCCGGTGTTCAGCAAATCGTCGATGCGTTCGCCCGGTTTCGTTTCAATCACTCGAATCCCTCGTCTTCATTGAAAAAAAACATCTCTTGAGAAGAGCTTACTTTTTATTTAAAAAGGATAGGCAAAACAAACAATCCCCGTCTTTCCGGATGCTCCCGTAATGGAGATTGCAGATGTGAAAGCCTTCTTGATACAGGCGGGCGAGATTATCGTAACCTTCCCCGATTTTCGGCGCCGCCTTGCTTGACTCCTTCTTGCCGTCCGTTTCCGCTTTGTCCAACCCTTCGAGACGGCGGCGCAGATGCCGGTTTTCCACCGTCAAATGTTGATTTTCCTCCAGCACCTTCGCAAGTTGCGACTTCAGGTCGCCGAGCCGCTCGTAGAGATCGCCGAGTTGTTCCTCAAGCCCGGTCACCAGCGATAAAATGTCTTTTTTGCTCAAGTCATCCACCACCTTTTATTTAGTGGCTTGCGAAGTAACGGCTCCTTCCTCAATGAGCTCGTCCAAGGTGTACTCGATGACTTTTCCTTCTTCAATTAACTCGATCTGAACGAGCTTTTCGAGAATGTTCAATCCGACGACCCGACCAGTGCCGTAATGGACGTTGATGATTTCGCCGATATCCGGCAAATTTTGTTTCGCCGTTTCGTACATTTCATTCTCATACTTCAAACAGCACATCAAACGCCCGCATACGCCCGAAATTTTGGCCGGATTAAGCGACAAATTTTGGTCTTTGGCCATTTTTATTGAAACGGGTTCAAAATCACCCAAAAAAGTCGAACAGCAAAGCATGCGCCCGCACGGCCCGATGCCGCCGAGCATTTTCGCCTCATCACGGACACCGATCTGCCGCAACTCGATGCGCGTTCTGAACACGGCAGCCAAGTCTTTAACCAGCTCGCGGAAATCGACGCGGCCGTCCGCCGTAAAATAAAAGATGATCTTGTTGCGATCGAAGGTGTATTCCACGTCGACGAGCTTCATTTCCAGCCCGTGCTCCTCCACCTTCTTCTCGCATATCTTCAACGCCTTGCGCGCGTCCGCCCGGTTTTTTTCCACCTGAATTTTGTCTTCGGGCGTCGCCGCGCGCAGCACCTTCCTCAGCGGCTGCACGACGTCGTTGTCATCGACGGTTTTTTTGCCGATGACGACTTTCCCGTACTCCACGCCGCGCGTCGTTTCCACGATGACGGCATCATTATATGAAAGATCCCAATCTCCCGGATCAAAATAATATATTTTACCCGCTTTTTTAAAGCGGACACCAACGACTTCATACATGGGAAACGGCCCCCTCTTCCAGTCTGAGTGCGAGCTGTTCCAACACCGACAACGGATGGCCGTTGGCGTTCAAACGGCGCTTCGCCGCCAAAACGGCAGCCAAACCGCTTGCCGTCCGCTCCATGAAAATCATGTCCGCAATGGCGTTTAACCGCTCCAGCCGATCCGTAAAGACGACCGCTTCGGGACGTCCCGTTTGAAGCGATAAAACATCCCTGAACCAAATCAACATGAGATCCAATCCGATGTGTAAACGATTGGAATCGGTGAAATGGGTCGCGCATTGTTCGTACATCGTCATCATTGCGCGTTGAGGTTGAGCAAACAGCTCTTCCATATAGTTTATCACGACGGAACGAGCTTTCGCAAACCACTCATCCCCGGCGAGCGCCTTGGCTTCCTCATAGTCGGCGGTCAATGCCGTCACCGTGGCCGCCATGGCCGGGGCGACACCTTCTCCGATGAGACGTCGTTTCATTTTTTCCGGAGGCAACGGTTTAAACGTGAGAACTTGACAACGCGAAACGATCGTTTCCAAGACGGCGTGCACGTTTTCCGTGATCAACACGCAAACCGTTTGCCCGTCGGGTTCCTCCATAAACTTTAACAAGCTGTTGGCCGCCTGCGCCGTCATCAGATCGACCTGTTCAACGATGAAAAATTTGCGCTCGGACTCGACGCCCCGATACGAAAACGCTTTGATCAAATCGGCGATCTGTTGCTTTTTGATCGAACGGCCGTCGGGACGGATGACGACGACATCGGGATGGTTGCCCGAATCGATGCGTCGGCAATCCCTGCACGCGCCGCACGGTTCGATGCCGTTTTTATTGCGGCAAAAAAAACTGCGGGCTAAATGGCGCGCGACTTCTCTTTTTCCCGTCCCCTTTTGCCCGGTGAACAGATAGGCATGTCCAAGGCGGCTTTGTTCAAGGCTGTTTATTAATATCGTGGCCACCGTTTTTTGTTCTTCAAACCATTGCGTCCATTTCACCGGTCATCACGCTTTCCGTCATCGGTATAAATTGATGAGCAAGCCCTTGATCTCGTCGAGCATGCCTAAAATTTGTATCGGTTCCGCGCCTTCCCGCAACACTTGATCGGTGAGCGCCATCAAACGTTCGTCAATCTTTTTGACGATCGTCTGCACGGATGGTTCGGGGCTGTGCCATGAATGGGATTGGCTGAGCGCCAATCCGAAAGACACGGCCTTTTGCAAAAACTCTTGGATCAATTTTTTATACAGCTGCAAATCCCGAACGGTGCGGGAACGCGACAGCCGCTTGCCCTGTTCTTCGATCTCCGCAAGCAATCCTTCCATTCTTTCCGATTCTTTTTCATGCCATTGGCTTTGAACAAAGCTTTTAAAGGCGACCGTCGGCTTTTCCCGGCTCGGTCCCGTCCGTTTTTCACCCGAAAGTCTTTTCCAGTCTTGTTCAATCTTAATGCTCATGGGCAAATCCCCTTGGCGTCATTGACTCACATCAATCAAAGCGCATCGCTTTTCGGCCTTGACATGTGGTTGAAACGGTACATGCGCCTTAAAATTGCTTGAACGCATCGACCGACAAAACGAAGACCGTGGCGCCGCCGACTTCCACCTCGACGGGGTGCGGGATGTAGGAATCGGCGTTTCCGCCCATCGGCGAGATCGGCGCGACCATTTGCTGACGGCTTTGGCAGTTTTCTTTAATGAGATTGAGCAGCTCCAAGACGCGGTTGTTTTCCGTTCCGATCAAAAAGGTCGTGTTCCCTGAACGCAAAAATCCTCCGGTACTCGCCAGCTTGGTCGCTTTGAAATTTGCCTTGACAAGCGCCTCCGACAAACGATTGCTGTCTTTGTCCTGAACAACCGCCAAAATCAACTTCATTATTACCACCCCTTCCATAAAATTTGGCGGATAGCGGATGCTGCCTCACCCGCCGATGAGAATGGAAAACACCTGTGATGCAGCGGCTTCCGAGTCTCAAAGCGAATGGCTAAAGCCGTTAAAAGCGACGATTTAACGTTCAACGGATTCAAAACGTTTTTGAAAATCGGCGACGATATCGCGAAAAATAACGGCTTCCGGCTGGTTGCCGTCGATCCAAAGAATTCGTTGTTTATTTTCTCTATAAATCGCTTGAAATCCTGCCCGAACGCGGCGGTGATAGTCCAAACCTTTCCGCTCGATGCGATCCAATAGCGGCTTCCCCGTTCCGTCCGTCCTTTGCAGCAATCGCTCGCGAGCCACTTCGGGCGGGATGTCGATGAGATACGTACGGTCAGGGACGAGACCGCCGGTGGCAAACCGGTTGACGCGGACGACATCTTCAATCGACACGCCGAGCCCATGTCCTTGATAGGCGATCGACGCGTCCACAAATCGGTCGCACAGGACGATTTTTCCTTCCGCAAGCGCCGGGCGGATCACTTCTCTCACGTGCTGGGCGCGCGATGCCGCATAAAGCAATACCTCGGTTTCGTTTTCCAATTCACCATGATCGGGATCGAGCAAAATCGAACGGACCGCATCGCTGATCTTGGTGCCGCCCGGCTCGCGCGTCAACACGTATGGAAGACCTTTCTTATCTATATATTCAGCAAGATTGCGAATTTGCGTCGATTTTCCGGCCCCATCCGGGCCTTCGAAGGTAATGAAGATGCCTCTCACGCCGATACCCCTTTATCCGATTTCTTTATTTTTTCAAGACCGTTAGAGTTTATATACGGTGAGCGTCGCTTCTGCAGCTTCCGCATCCAAGCCGTGGAATTTCGCTCCGGCCGTCCGCCAGCGCGCGATGGCTTCCAAATGCTGGGCGGTGACCCTCTCCCCGTTCAACAACACGGGAACGCCGGGCGGATATGGAATAATCGTCTCCGCCGCCACTCTGTCCAGCGCCGCGGAAAGCGGAACCGTTTCCTTATCCAGAACGTCCATCTCGCGGAAACCGACCGCCAATTCTCCGATCGGCGCATCGGAACGGAGCGAAAGGCCGTTCGCCTTGAACGCCGCCGTTTTCACTCCGCTCATCCCGGCAAAAGCCTGTCGCATCGCTTGCAAAATCCGTTCAAACGGAGCGCGGTCGTCGAGGGGAAGAAGGAATAAAACATAAAAGGGATCGGCCATTTCGGGATATAAACCGGCTTTGATCAGCCTCTCCTGCAGCGAAAAGCCCGGTTCCGGCCCGCGGAGGACAACTTTTAAAGGATCTTGGCCGTGCAAGCGGCTTGAAGCGATCGCGATTCCCGGTATATCTGAAAGCTGTTCTTTAAACGCCGCGATCCGGTCCGCGATGGCCGACACCGCTTCATCATCCATGGCGGCGAGATACGCCCGCGCCAAATCGAGCGAAGCCATGATGGGATAGGACGGACTGGATGTCTGTAACATTTCCAAAGCCGCTTCGACGGCTTCCGGCAACACGCGTTCCGTATTGATATGCAAATAGGAGCCCATGGTCATCGCCGGCAGAGTTTTATGGGCGGATTGAACGACGAGATCGGCTCCCATTTTTAAAGTGCTCTCCGGAAACGGTTTGCCGGCAATGAAATGCGCGCCGTGCGCCTCATCGACCAACACGATCAAGCCCTTTTGTTTCGCGAGCTTTATAATCTCGGCCATGTCTTTATTGGCCATGCCGTAATAATTCGGATACGTCAAAATCAACGCTTTCGCATCAGGGTAATGACGAATGGCCGCCGCGACCGTTTCCTTGCTCGGTCCGGGCGCCAGCCCCGTATCCGGATCGATTTCCGAAGCGAGAAAAACCGAGCATAAATCCATTAGTTTTAAAGCGTTAAAAATGGATTTGTGGCTATCGCGTTGCACGAGCACGCGGTCTCCCGGGCGCAAAGCGGCTTTGACCATCGCCAAATTGCCGACCGTCGTGCCGTTGACCAAAAAATAACTTTTGACCGTTCCGTACAAATCGGTGAGCAACGCTTGGGCTTCCGCAATCACGCCCGTGGCGTGATAATAGTCATCAAGTCCTTCAATCTCAGTGGCATCGATTTGAAGAAGCGATTGAAATCGCGGCTGTGCGCGGTGAAAAAAAGTTAGGCCGTCTTTATGGCCGGGAACGTGAAGCGAATAGATTTGTCTGTCGGTATATTGCAATAATGCATCATATAACGGCGTCTGCTTCTGATTCATTTTCATCCCTTAAGCTTTCATGACTTTAACTTTTATTTTATCACAAGTGGTTGAAGGATTGAGCGGCTCGGCCGATCCGTCTCGGCACAAAAAAAGAAGCAAATGGAGATCATTTGCCCTTTGTCGCTTGCCTTTCGTTTTCCTCGATCAGCCTGACGCTGATCTTTCCGAGCTTTTTAATAAAAAACTTGTAGCGTTCCTCATCGACACCGGTGTCTATCATTTCCTTTTGACAAGTGTCGCAAATTAATTGATTGCAAATACGAATGCCTTTCGCGTTAGGTTTATCGCATATAATGCAGGTATCCCAGCCATTCGAATGAAGCGCCGTTTCCAATGCATCCACCTCCGGTACACAGCCTTGCCCAACTTTATAAAAATTAATCAATGGAAATGAAAATTCATAATCGATTCTCGCGATAGTGCCATTTTTGACCAGAGACATCGTCCCCACCACCCGGCACCTGTCATCCGTACCCGCATGCGAGCGGAGCAAAAACCACACCCGATGCGATCGACGTTTCATACGGTCCGCGAAGCATGCCCAGTTCATAGGGATTGCAAACAGTGCCAGAAACAACGGCTGGGCGGACGGCTCTGCGATTTATTTTTATAATACGCCGGGCTTTCACCGAAGCAACTTGTCAAAATACGGACAAAAAATAAAAATGCAGCCGCATTGGCTGCATTGGAACTTTTGCCCGGCAACGTCCTACTCTCACAGGGGGTCGCCCCCCCATTACCATCGGCGCTGAAGAGCTTAACGGCCGTGTTCGGGATGGGAACGGGTGTGACCTCTT
>JGI25331J36430_1000103_pt1 | contig 52493 bp, 45 predicted proteins | sample HigsolmetaAR206D_FD_36430 | JGI IMG/M metagenome (IMG submission 36430) | reverse complement strand
CTGATCCGGACCGGAAAGTATGAAACCATTGATCTTACACCGCTCCGGGTCGAACGGTTTGCAGAAAACGACCTTGTTACAGAAGATGCCATTTATTAAAAGGGCATCTTCTGTTTTTGCCTCATTTTCCAAACTACATGGTATAGTTATAATAACGGAAAGGGAGGGAATACAATGGAGAAACATTACGATGTTATTGTCGTTGGTGCCGGTTCAATGGGAATGGCAGCCGGTTATTTTCTGGCAAGGCAAGGTGTAAAAACGCTTTTGCTGGATGCTTTTGACCCGCCGCATACATCCGGCAGCCACCACGGCGAAACGAGAATCATCCGCCATGCCTACGGGGAAGGACGGGATTACGTGCCGCTCGTGTTGCGGGCGCAAACGCTTTGGGATGAACTGGAAAAGGCATCCGGAGAAAAGATTTTTGCCAAGACCGGCGTCCTCAGTTTCAGCCCGGAGGATCATGCGGCCTTTTTAAACGAAGCAATCGAAAGCGCAAATACATACAACCTCCCGATTAAAACGATGACCGGTGCGGAAGTGGAAAAACGCTGGCCTGGCATTTCACTTCCCGAAGGCTTCCAGGCCATTTATGAACCGGATGCCGGCGTCCTGTTTCCCGAAAACTGCATTCGCGCCTACCGTACATTGGCGGAAGCAAACGGTGCACGTTTATTTGCGAATACCCGGGTTACAGATTTGAAAACCGACGGACAAACTGTCACTGTTGTAACAGAAACCGGCACATTCACCGCTGGAAAATGCATTGTCAGCGGCGGTGCGTGGAACGGGAAACTGCTTGAAAACGTAGGGCTCCATTTGCCGCTTCAGCCGGTCCGGAAAACGGTCGGCTGGTTTGAAGCGGACGAAGCGCTGTTCAATGCGGATGTATTTCCGGCTTTTACAATGAACGGATACGAAGGAACATACTACGGCTTTCCAAGTTTTAACGGAAGCGGCGTGAAAGTCGGGCGCCACGACGGCGGGCAGGCAACAGATCCTGATACAATGAACCGGGAATTTGGCGCATACCGTGAAGACGAGGGAGATATCCGGGCATTTTTGAAAACATACATGCCAAGGGCAGCCGGACGCTTAAAAAAGGGAAAAGTATGCTTGTATACCCATACGCCGGATGAACATTTTATTATCGATACCCATCCTGCATATCCCAATGTGGCCATTGCCGCAGGATTTTCAGGACATGGCTTTAAATTTGCAAGCAGTGTTGGAGAAATGCTCAGCCAAATGGTGTTAAAAGACAATATCCCACACCCGCTGCCGCTTTTTTCAATCAGCCGGCCTGGCCTTGGGTGGAAATAATGGTGTTTCGTCATGCACGGAAAATTCATGAAGGTGAAAGACAGGAGGAAAAATGTTTTTATCATATCCGATTTTATCCGCTTTACTTGGCATGCTCGTGGCACAAATCGTAAAAGTGCCCATTCAATTGATCACATCCGGGAAATTTGACTGGAGAATGGCGTTTTCAACAGGCGGCATGCCCAGTTCGCACACCGCGATGGTTATCGCCCTTACGACTGCCATCGGGCTGACTTCCGGATTCGGTTCCAATTCATTTGCCATCAGCATCGTATTTTCATCCATTGTCATTTATGATGCCATCGGTGTGCGCAGGCAGGCTGGTTTCCATGCAGAAGTGCTGAACCAGCTGCTTGCAGATTTCTCCCGGCTTCTCGATACAATGAAAGACCCGGGGCTGAAAAATGCCGAATCCCGGCAAAAACTGAAAGAACTTTTAGGGCATAAACCGGCGGAAGTATTTTTCGGGATCATAACGGGCATCCTCACCGCCGTGTTGACATTCCTCTTGTACCCGTTTTAAAAAACCGACTATATAAAATGAACAAAATGTGGCCGCTCTGTCCAGTAAGCCCTATGTAAAGCAAGCGCGGAAAATTGAGGGTCTTCCTTAACATAGAGGTCGTCTACGTTAAGAAAGTGAAGAAAAACGACGGCCTTTCTTCACATAGAGCCTGTCTAGGTTAAGGAAGCGCGGAAAAACGAAGGTCTTTCTTTACATAGGGCGCGTCTACGTTAAGAAAGCGTGGAAAAATGAAGGTCTTCCTTAACATAGAGGTCGTCTACGTTAAGAAAATGAAGAAAAACGACGGCCTTTCTTCACATAGAGCCCGTCTATGTTAAGGAAGCAAGTAAAAACGAGGCTCTTCCCTAACATATAGGTCGTCTCTGTTAGGGCTTGCTGAACGAATCCGATTCTAAGTTTGTACCCAATTTGTCAGCAAGCAAGTTATGTCTCAAAAAATAGAAGAATCCGTCTTCGAAAAGGCGATTCTGTCTTCTCTATACGTTGAATCAGCTTTCAGGTGCAAGCTATTTCCAATTTCTGCCGAAGCTGTCAACATCCTTATCAAATATAGAAATTTTATGTATTCAGTAAGCCCTATATCGTAGTTTGCGGAGTACGATTACAAGCACTGTGTTCCTCTTGTACCCGTTTTAAAAAACGCAAAAAAAGGCGGCGGACATGGAGAACGTTACCGTCTTTTAAATGATTTTATCCAGCCTTTCACTTTTTCAAAGCAACCGTTATGGAATAGCCGAGCGAACCGGATTCACCCGGCAAACGCTAGGACCCCGTAGGCCCGCCAGCTGGTGTGAAAAATCCATTTATCCCCGCAGCAGCGATTCCGTCCCGTCGATATAGATGTCTGTGCCGCTGATATGGCTGGAATCGTCCGATGCAAGGAACAAAACAAGATCGGCAACTTCTTCCGGTTTTCCCGGCCTTCCGGAAAGCGGCTGGTCGCCTTCCGGAAATTCAANCGGAATTTGCACCTTTTCCAGTTCTTCCGTACGGTTCGTNTTTTGCTCNATTTTTGTTTCAATCGCTCCNGGGCAAACGGCATTGACCCGGATTTTATAGCGGGCAAGTTCCAAAGCNGCCATTTTCATAAACGCTACCTGCCCGGCTTTTGAACTGCTGTAAGCGGACATGCCGATGTTCGAAAAAATGCGGTTGCCGTTGATCGAGCTCGTGATGATGATACTGCCGCCCCTATTTTTCATATGCGGGATGGCATATTTTGTGAGGAGAAAAGTCCCTTTTAAATTGGTCGACAACGTTTTTTCCCAGTCATCCGGGGTCAAGTCTTCAATCGGTGCCACGGTCCCGTTAATGCCGGCATTCGAGAATACGATATCAAGCCGGTCCCATTCCCTGACTGTCTTGTCAACAGCCGTTTTCACCTGTTCCGGATCAGTGACATCGACTTCCAAAGCCATCGCTTCCCCGCCATTTTGTTCAATCCGTCTTTTGACCTCATCCGCCCGTTTCTGTTCAATATCCATTACGCAAACTTTTGCGCCTTCTGCAGCAAGTTTCAAGGCGGACGCTTCCCCGATGCCGGACCCGCCGCCGGTTACAATCGCTACTTTATCTTTCAATCTCATCTTCATTTACTCCTCTCCGATGGAATACGACAGTAGTTTACCCGTTCTTCAACCGTTTGTAACAAACAGGCGGGGGAAAACACTCGCCGGGAAGTTACTGAAAAAGAGCACCTGGACTTTGTCGGAAAAGCATTTGCGAATGGAGTAAAAAGGAAGCCGGGGACCATTCGATTGAGCATTTTCTCGGGGCAAACGGGCACGCGCTGCCGTTTAAGAGTAAGGCATTGGCGTTCGGAAAAACGGCCGTTTCCCTGCACCGGAACAATGCCGGTTCTTTGTTTTTCTCCTCTTTTCCATGTAATATGAAAATAGGATATTTTTCTAGACAGATTGGTTTAAAAGGGGGTTGGATGATATGATCGGAAATGTCGCAGTTGTCATTCCGGCACTGAATCCGGAAGCGCAGCTCGTCCATTATGCCGATCGCCTGTTGGCAAAAGGAGCGGCGCGGATTATTGTCGTGGACGATGGAAGCAGCCCGGCATGTGCGCCGATTTTTCAGATGCTGTCGCAAAAAGAGAGATGCACCGTGCTCCATCATCCGGCGAACCGCGGGAAGGGGCGTGCGCTGAAAACAGCTTTTGCCCATATTTTGGCGCATCACGGCAGCCTTTCCGGTGTGGTCACAGCAGATTGTGACGGCCAGCACAGTCCGGAAGATGTTGAAAAAATGGCAGCAAGCCTCCGGCAACATCCGCACAGCATCATTCTCGGCGCACGGGATTTTAGCCTGGAGCATGTGCCGCCCAAAAGCCGGTTCGGCAATCGTTTGACAAGCTTTCTCTTTAAAGCCCTGTACGGCGCAGAGATCGGCGATACGCAGACAGGCTTGCGCGGCATCCCGAAGCAGGAGCTCGGCTGGCTGCTGGCGCTGAAAGGCGAACGGTTTGAGTATGAAATGAACATGCTCATTTATGCAAGAAAAATGAACGTAAAAATCCGGGAAGTGCCGATCCGCACCATTTATTTTAACCGCAACGAAGGTACCCATTACCGGCCGGTTAAAGATTCGTTGAAAATCTTCCGTAAAATCATATCCGGGCTTTTTTATTATGCTTTTCCCGCACTGATCTTTTTAATCGCAGATATACTCAGTTTCTCGCTTTTATACCGGTATGTCCTGGCAGGGATTCCGCATGTATGGAAAGTGCTCGCGGCCACTGCTGCCTCACAGGTGGTTGCCTTTGCCGTCTTTCTTATGGTCAAATACAGGCTTTTAAAATGGAAACGATTTTTAGTCCGGTACTTGATGGCATGCCTGTTGTTCATCGTGGTCTCTTTCTTATTCATCGAAGCCGGATCCGGTCTGCTTCAATTTGATCCCGTGCTGGCCAAAACGATTGCAAGCCTTTTTCTTGCCCTTTTCTTCTACCAGCTCCAGCTTCATTGGGGGATTTTTTCCGGCTATCCGGAATATGGGCAACTGGCAGGGGAGAGGCGCCATGGCTAAAGGTTACGGACTATTTTTTAAATCAGTGCGCCAACTTGTGCGTTTCGTTTATCCGTCCTACAAAGCGCAAATTTCCGGGGAAATTGCCGGACCGGCTGTTTATGTTTCACATCATCGCAATTTATTCGGCCCGTTTGTTACATTGCTTTGGTATCCGGAATTTATCCGCACCTGGATTTTGCACGTTTTTCTTGACCGAAAATCTTGCAGCAGGCAATACGCCGATTACACGTTCACAAAAAGATTCGGCTTCCCGCGGGCTTTGGCGAACCCGGCCGCCTTTTTTCTGTCATTCGGAATCACGAAGCTGCTGAAATCCGGGAGAGGCATTCCCGTTTTCCGGAGCTCGCGCAAAATCATCCGGACGTTTCAGGAAAGCGTCGAAGCATTAAAGAACGGGGAGAGCATCGCCATTTATCCCGATATTGACTACACAGACAACGCGGCGGGTGTAAAAGGGATGTACGAGGGTTTCCTGTATTTGGAAAAATATTTTTACAAAGCAACCGGCCGCCACGTCCAGTTTGTCCCTTTGTACGCCAGCAAGACGAAACGATTGCTTGTTACAGGCACGCCGGTTTTTTTCCGGGAAGGGGAAGATTTCCGGACGGAGAAGGAAGTGGTATATGAAAAATTGCACAAGGCATTGAACCGGCTCGCAGCGCAGTACGGCGAATAGCAGGCAAAAAAACGGCAGGGGCATGCTCCGCCGTTTTTTACTGCAAAATGAATCCTGTTCCGTCGCTATAGATGCCTTCCGTTTCGGCTTTGGTCCTAAAGCCGGGCCAGCCCCCAATATCAAAAACTTTCAAAAACAACGAATTCAAGCCTTTGCCTAAAGCTTTTGCGGGATGGTTCCGATACCTAATAAGTGAGAATGTACAACGAAGGGGAGACAGCATTGAAAAAGCAAAAGAAATTCATTCCGCTCACCGTCAAATGGGGCGGCCTGATTTGCGCCGCCATTTTGATATCCATTTTGGCGACGGTCGGACTGGAATATGCCACCACAAGCCATCTGTTAAAAACGAAAAACCGCGGCGTCAACCAAATGGTCGCAAATGAAGCGGCATCGCAGGTCGAAGCAGGGCTTGCAAAATACGAAACGTCACTTGACGAGCTGGCCGGCCTTGTCGAAACGGATCTCCAGCGGAAAAACAAGATGCAGGACATTGAAGCTGAAATCAAATCGGTCCAGACACGGAATAAGCAACTCGCTTCCGCTTATTATATGGATTTTCAGACCGGGAAACTCCATATTTCCCCGTATGCAAAACTTAATCTGGATGTGCGCAATACGAATACATACCGCTATTTGCAGAAAAAGCCGCAACTTCAGTGGATGGATATTTATAAAGACAAGGTGACAGGCGCCATTATGACGTCTGTTGTCGCGCCGGTTTTTTCCGGCGGGAGGATGGCCGGCGCCGTCGGATATGACATCAATTTATCCGAAATGGGCAAGATCCGGGCAGACATCGAACACGATTCAAACAACAAACTTGCGATTTTTGATGCGAAGGGCGTGATCGTGACGTCGTTTTTAAAAAACGGCGACGGGAAAAATGCCAGGCCGGCAAACAGCGGAAAAGTAGAAGGGGTAAAAGATATTGAAAGCAGCACCCGACTCGAAAAAGATTTCGCTTTTGCCGAAAAAATTTATAGCCAAAAGACGGCGGCCGCAACTTTTCACTGGAACGGGGCAGGGTATGATGTCTATGCCACAACGATCCCGAAAACCGGCTGGAAAGTAGCCTCGTTTAACCCGCAGTCCGAGTTCAGCGCCCAGATTGGCAAAATAAAGAAGATGGGCCTTCTTTCAATCGGGATCGGGCTTTTAATCGGCATTGTCTTTGCTGTGTTGATTGCCGGCCGGCTCGTGAAGATTATCAAAAACTTGCAGCAAGTCCTGGCCAAAACGGCGGAAGGGGATCTGGTTACAGCGTTTGCGTTCCGCTCCAATGATGAGATCGGGGAACTGGCCAAAAGTTACAACGCCATGCTTCACAATATGCGCAGCCTGATTGCAAAAGTGAGGGACAGTGTCGACGCCGTGAACAAGTCCACTGCCGGCCTTCGTACGGTAACAAAAGAAAATGAAGCGGCTGTGACGGATGTTTCTAAGGCAGTGGAAGAAATTGCGGCAGGCGCAGCCAACCAGTCCGATCATATTGAAACCGGATCAAATGCAATGCGCGATTTGGGCGGCGAAATCGAAAAGCTTGCCGCACAATCGCAGGTAATTGAAAGTGCGGTGGATCGAGCAGGAACAGAGATCAAATCCGGTACGAAACAGGTCGATAATCTCGAAGCCTCTTATCAAAAACTGGAACAGGCTTTTGAAAGAGTCACATCGATGATGGCCGGGCTGAATGAAAAATCGAAATCAATCGCACAAGTCGCGGATGTGATCACGCAAATCGCAGAACAGACGAATTTATTGTCATTAAATGCTTCGATTGAAGCGGCGCGTGCCGGTGAAAACGGGAAAGGATTTGCCGTAGTGGCCAATGAAGTGCGCAGTCTGGCCGAGCAGTCGAAACAGTCGGCAAAAGATATCCGGGCGACGATTGCGGACGTGCTCCAAGACATGAAAGAACTGGTGGACGTCGTGGGGGAAACAAATGAAATCAGCACCGGGCAGAAAAAAGCGGTCAACTCCGTGAGCACTTCGATTGCCGTTTTGGCCGAAGGATTGGAGAAGATGCTCAGCTCAATTAAACAGGAAGCTGCATCGATCCGCTCGATCGGGGAACAAAAAGATGCCGTTGTCCAAATGATTGAAGACCTCTCCGCTGTTTCCCAGCAAACCGCTGCCGCTTCAGAAGAAATCTCATCTTCCATGGAAGAACAAGCCGCCTCAGCCGGCGAACTCTCCCGCTACACAGAAAAACTGTTCACCCTCACGGAGGAACTGGAGAAGGAGATTGGGGAGTTTAAGTTCTAAAGTTTTAGAGCGGGAAGCTACTGTTTATGCGGTAGTTTTCCGCTCTTTTGCTTAAAAAATTGATCATTTACAGAGTCTAAAATACAAGTTAATGGGTACTTTAATGCGGGAAAGCACAACTTTACCTACTTATTTTTGTAAAAATGCTCACAAATCACTATTGAATCATAAAATTTTTTAATCTATTATAATTTCGAAATGTAAACGTTCCCAAAAAAATGCATCAATTCTGCCAGGGCCTCACTAAGTGTTCTACTTTTTTATTGGAAGGGGAGGGCAAAATGTTTAAAAAGGCTATCTGCAGATTCGTAGTTATCTTGTTTTTTGTTCTTACGATGCCTTATCAAGCGTATGGAAAGGGAATGGAGGGACACTCGGGAGGAAAAAAATTGAATAATGATTCATCTACAACATCAGCTGTCTCTTTTCAGGAAGTCTCGGTCCATGATCCTTCAGTTATTAAGGCGGGGGATTCATATTATGTTTTTGGTTCCCACATTGAGGCAGCAAAATCAACTGACTTAATCAACTGGACCAAATTTACGAACAGCTATACAACACCTGGAAATGCACTATATGGAAATTTGTCCGAGAATCTTTCTGGAGCCTTCAAATGGGCCGGAGAAAATGATGGCGACAGTTTAGGAGGTTATGCAGTCTGGGCTCCGGATGTATTCTATAATCCTGACTATGTCAACAAAGATGGAACAAAAGGTGCTTATATGGATTATTTTTGCACTTCCTCTACTTGGAAACGTTCTGTTATTGGTTACGCGGTTTCAAAAAACATTGAGGGGCCGTATACTTTTGTAGATACCGTTGTCTATTCAGGTTTTACGGAAAAAGATAATTATGATGGAAAATCATCAAATGGGGCGATAACAATGAACAACAGCCCGACAAAATACAGCGAAACCAATACAAATTATGCCAATACAAATATATCAAAACTGGTTGCAAACAAGCAAATTTCAGGAGTAAATAAGGAATGGTTTAACAGTGACGGTTCCTACAACACGAGTTTGTATCCGAATGCCATTGATCCGGGGATTTTTTATGATAAAAAAGGGAATTTGTGGATGGCTTACGGGTCATGGTCCGGCGGCATTTATCTGTTACAAATTAATAAAAAAACCGGTGCGGCCATTTATCCTGGGAGGGACGGCAAAACCCGAGGGGGCAACAAGATAGACCGTTATTTCGGGATCCATATTTCAGGAGGATACGGGCAGTCAGGGGAAGGCCCTTATATCGTATATAATAAACAAACCGGCTATTACTATTTATATGAAACTTATGGCGGACTTATGTCAAGTGGTGGCTATAATATGCGGGTCTTTCGTTCGAAAAATCCTGATGGTCCATATGTAGATGAGAGCGGCAAAAATGCAGTACTTCCGGCTAATACGGATAATGAAAATTACGGCAACAAAATGATGGGCAATTTTCTTTTCCAACGAGATGTTGGAGATCCGGGAACCGGTGATGGTTATGGATATGTATCACCAGGGCATAATTCTGTTTATTATGATGAGAAAACAGGGGAACAGTACCTCGTTTTTCATTCAAGATTCCCGAAAACAGGAGAAACGCACGAAGTCCGCGTGCATAAAATTTATATGAATAAGGATGGATGGCCTGTAGTTGCGCCATACCGATATGCTGGCATCAAACAAACCCGGATTATTGAAAAAGATGCGGTTGGTGAATATAAATTTATTAATCATGGCAAAGAAACAACCTCCACGATAAAGAATTCTGTATACATTCGCTTAAACCGAAATCATACAATCAGTGGAGACGTAAAAGGGAAATGGAAAGTAACGGGTAAGAGCCGGGTGGCTATTACCATTGATGGAAAAGTATATGATGGTGTTTTCACAATGGAGTATAACCCGGTTACCGAGAAAAAAGTTGTCACTTTTACAGCAGTTTCAAAAGAGGGGGTACCGATTTGGGGAAGCAAACTCGCAAATGAAACCGATGAACAAGTTGTCAATGATGTTTACAACGATTTGAGCCTGGGTGATACAGATAAAGTCATTGCTGATTTAAAGCTGCCGGCGGAAGGCACAAGGCATACACAAATCACCTGGCAGACTTCAGATTCATCTGTAGTCACCGGTTCCGGTAAAGTAACACGGCCACAAGCCGGATCGAACAGTGCGACCGCAACGTTAACGGCTACCATAACAAAAGGAAAAGTCTCAAGAACAAAAGCATTTACTATCACAGTCCTTCCATATAAAACGGCTGGTATTGTAGCCAAGTACAATTTTGAAAATAATTTGAACGATTCAGCCGGAAATTATACCGCCGGAACAGTCATTGGAAATTTGATTGGTACAAGCGGCGGAAACATTTCTTATGCAGATGGAAAAAAAGGGGAAGCAGCTGTTTTTAACGGTTCTTCAGGTATTCAGCTCCCGGCCGGATTGATCACTAGCAATTCCTATTCCGTTGCGATGTGGCTGAAACCACAGGCTTTAACGCTGTATACCACAGCGTTCTTCGGGGCGAGAGACAGCAATAACTGGGTCAGTCTGGTGCCCTATGGCCCTGTAAACAATAATACAATGGTCTGGTCAGGCAGCACGACATGGTATAATGGCACAACCAGTTTGACAATTCCGAAAGACGAATGGACACATGTTGCTTTTACTGTAGCCAATGGAAAACTGAGTGTGTACATTAACGGAGAGTTGAAATATTCAGGAACGGATTTTCCGGATATTTTTACGACTGCAAACTGTATCTTCACTCTGGGCGTAAACTGGTGGGATCCCGCCTATAAGGGGCTCATGGATGATGTCCGGGTCTATGAAGGGGCACTCACGCGGGAACAAGTACAGAAACTGGTGCAGTAACATGAAAAAGACCTCAACAAGTTCTGCTGCTGAGGTCTTTCTCAATTGATTATATTTCATGCTGGACTGCTACTTTTCCGATATTTTTCTTAGGGGACTTATCATTTTTCATCAATGATGCCCCAGCAAGGACAAAAGCGACAATCATTATTGCTAGAATGATATAGGAGTTATGGAATCCGATCGCTACATATAAGTTCCCCATTAGAGTTGAGAAAATGGTAACACCGATTTGCTTTGCAAAGTTAAATCCAAGCATGTAAACCGTCGCTGACAGCCGGACATCAAACACGCCGGTAATATACTTCATGATGGAAACAAGCATAAGCGGCATTTCCAGCGAAGCAAGCAAGCGCCAGAAGGTAAGCATCCAGATATCTGTTAAAAATGCAGACCCTAAAACACGGACAAACAAAATCAAACCATATAGAATTAAACCTTTCTTAGCGCCAATTTTATTGACGAACCACGGTGTAATGACCATAAATCCGGCTTCAAGGAAGGTTTGCACTGATGCTACACGGCTGAAGAAAGATTCTCCCTCCGCCTTATGGGTGAAAAAACTAGCAAAATAGTTCGGAAACTGTTGGTCAAACACATCATACATACAAGCGCTTCCAATAATCAGGAGACAAAGTCCCCAGAAACTTTTCTGCTTAAATACTTTAAAAATATGTTCTTTATTAACGTAAGCACTTTCATCGTCTGAACTTTGTGTTTTCTCATAATCTAATTTTTTTACTCTAACGGCCCAGAGCAGAACGCCTAAAAGGATTGCAGAACAAGTGGATGCCCAAAACACGCTGAAAGGATTGCGGACATACATAAGGCCTCCAATAAAAGCTGCAGTTCCGCCAGCAAGTGATCCAAACAGGCGGACGTGTCCGTATTCAAAATGGTTGGCACGGCTGGACCGCTCAATATACGATTCAATTACCCCGACGCCACCGTTTAAACAAAGGCTGAGATAAGCTCCGCCAACCAAGGTGCCAAAAAGGGTATTGATATGAAGTAACGGAATAAACGCGAACCGGACAAAAGGCCCGACAAATAATAAGCAAAGCACGACAAAACCAAATAAATATTTTTTTAATCCCAATTTATCCTGAATGACGCCATAGATTGGTTCGAGTATCAAAGCGACAAATGCCATCGTTGAAAAAACTAATCCCGATGAACCGCTGTCCAAATGAGCGGGGCCGCTCAACCAATAAGGCAAAAAGGTGAGAATTAACGCCCAAACCATGAAATAGAAGAAGTACATTCCGCCAAAGTTCCAAAAGCTCAGTCGTTTTAAGCTTTTCATTTTTTTTCCTCTTTTCTATTTATTTATCTAGTACTTCAGGTGTATCCGGTGTCCAACGGGTATCAGGGACCGGAACGCCAAAAACTGGATTGCCGTTTTCATCCCATTTGATTTTCTGTGCCCTGGCATGGCGGTTTGGTTCATAAAGAGGGTCGCCGACCAAATGGGTATAATTGCGTGCATGATAAATCATAATTGTATCTTTGCCGTCTTCTGATACGGTAAAACTATTGTGTCCCGGACCGTACTGGCTGTTTTCCTCACAACTTTGAAAGACCGGTTCCTTGCTTTTTTTCCATACATTCGGATTCAGCAAATCGGCATCAAGAGGCGCTGTTAAAAGTCCCATGCAGTATTCTACACCGGTAGCGCTTGCAGAATAAGTAATAAAAACTTTTCCGTGGCCCATCAGTACGGCCGGTCCTTCATTTACCCAGAATCCTTTAATTTCCCAAGGAAATTCCGGTTTGGACAGCATAACCGGTTTTGTTGCAAGTGTCCAGGGGCTTTCCATCCTGGCAATGTATATATTCGAATGTCCCTTAATATTTATGTCCTGCTGGGCCCAAACTAAATATTGGTCACCGTTGTGCATAAAAGTTGTAGAGTCCAAGGAAAATGTGTCCATCCCGGTTTTGACTTCTCCTTTTTCCTCCCAGTTTCCTTCCAGAGGATTATCAGAAGCATTTTCGAGTACAAAAATACGGTGATTAAATGTGTCGTCGTTGATATTTGTATCGGGCGCAGCCGCAAAATAGATGTACCATTTCCCATTTACCCTATGTATTTCTGGCGCCCAAATTAATTCGCTTAAAGGGCCGCTTGGATGCTTATGCCAGATTTCATATTCTTTCGCTTCTTGCAGATCATTTAAATGCTTTGCCCTTCTTAATACAATTCGGTCATAAAGCGGATAAGAACCGGTAAAATAGTAATACCCGTCCGTATGTCTGTATACAAAAGGATCAGCACGCTGCAATACAATTGGGTTTTCTATTTTTTCTGCCATTTTAAATTTCCTCCTTTATTTAAAAGGTTTTTACGGTTTCTTAGAGAAATCGCTTTCAGCTATTATATTAAAACTTGTACGTATCATTGTCAATAGAAATATTATATTCTTCTTTTATGTTCGTACAAGTGGAAAGAAATCAAGGGACAATCCAAATGGGCAAACAGAAAAAAAGCACACTTACGGTGTGCTTTTGGTTATGCATCCATTTTTTGCAACGTACTTTTCTCATAAGTGGCTGAATTTCTTACTATCAATTCAGGTTCGTAAACGATTGAACTTTTTACACCCATGTTGTTCTCGTTATTTTTATGCTCAATAGCCGAAACAATCCATTTTGCAGCATCTGTTCCCATAGTTGTTTTTGGATGTGTTAAAGTTGTCAGCTTGATTTCTGTTGCGGTAGCCAGATAGGAATCATCAAATCCAACAATTGAAACGTCTTCAGGAATATGCATTCCAAGTTCACGCAGAATGCGGATTACTTTGATGGCGAGCTGGTCATTGTAGCATACAATAGCGGTTGGCATTTCTTCTGCCTTTTTCAGTTCCGACTTCAAATTTTCCAGCATTTTTCCCAAGTCTTCTGTTGAATATGTCTTGATCAAATCTGGAGCAAACGGGATTCGATGGTCGCGGTGTGCATTTAAAAATCCTTGCATCCGGTAGACGCCTTGCAAGTCATCAGTTTTAAATAAGCCGGCAATCTTTTTGTGGCCAAATTGAATGACATGTTCGGTCGCCATGTAACTGCCTTTCTCATCATTCACTATTAAATGCGGCGGGTTTAGTTGTTGATAAAATTGATTGATCATAATATATGGGATACCCCGTCGCTCAAGATCCATATAGTAATAGATATTTGGGTTAAATCCGGCGCTTTTCGTCGGTTCAACAATTAATCCATCGACGCCTCTTCTGATCAGCGTTTCCAGGCACTGCTTTTCTTTCTCGGGATTGTTATTTGTACTTGCCAATACAAGCGAATATCCTTTTTCGGTTAAATACGCTTCAATGCCATTTAAAATGGACGGAAAGATATACTCGGATATATAGGTCGTAATCACGCCGATTGTTTTTGCATTACGGGAAGCCCTATTATTTTTTTCTTCGATCAGACTGCGATCTGCACAAAAAGTGCCGGCCCCCTGTTCGCGGTATAGCCAGCCGTCGTTAACCAGCTGACCGATCGCCTGCCGGACAGTATGGCGGCTGACGTGGAACATTTTGACGAGATCGTTTTCCGAATGGATTTTATCTCCTGGCTTTACTTCACCTTTTAAAATCCAGTCCTTAATTTTTTCTTGGACCATCATATATTTTGGCTGCTGCTCCATTCTTGCACCCCCAGTCGGTGATATTTATTAACTTATCCTTACAAGTTCCCTGGCTTTAATATAACAGATACATTATAAATAATCCAGCAAGCTTCTTTTGGTACAAAAAATATTGCTTTCATGTAGATGAATCTCCAGTATTAAAGGTTATCAGCATCAATGAATGAAAAAAATCATATATTTTTTTGTTCGTACAATTTTCAAAAAAACTCATTGACATATACGAACAACTATAATACACTGATTTTGAGTTAAGAATGCGCTTTCTTGACTGAAAGGAGGCTGTTAAGTCAGTTTAAAACCCTCAGCAGTTTGTACGTATAACCTTTTGTTTTGTTGCCAAGTGGTTCTTATTATGAAGTATGAAAGCGTTTTTTTAATTTTTTGTCTGCACATTGGATTTATTATTATTTGTTGGTGTAAGGACATCTGTGAACGTACTAGGACATCGCTGTGTAATGAATCAAGAACAAAAATTGAGGGGTGTAAAAAATGAAGAACAAGCATAATCCTGCCAGAAAAATATTCTCTTTCTTTTTAGCTTTCTTGCTGATCGCGTCATTTTCTTTAGCAGGTTGTGGCAATAAAAGCGCGACAAACAAAACGAGTGACGGAAAGACAAAGCTTGTCATGTGGACATTTGTTCAGCAGCATGCTGATTATTGGAAAGATGCTGTAAAAACGTGGAATAAAAATCATCCGAAAGAGAAGATTGATTTAAAAGTGAACGTACTTCCGTTTGACCAGATGAATCAAAAATTGCAGGTTGCATTAAACTCCGGAAATGGGGCGCCGGATATTGCGGATATTGAGATTGGACAATTTGCAACATATACAAAATCGTCAACAGTTCCATTTGTTGATTTAACAAAAACTGTTCAGCCCTATATGGCAAATCTCGTAAAATCCCGTGTCGATAACTATACTTTCAAAGGGAAAGTTTACGGTCTTGACTACCATGTTGGTACAACAGTGGTTTACTATAACATGGATATTATGAAAAAAGCCGGAATTGACCCTTCAACAATTAAAACATGGGAGGATTATACAAAAGCAGGGCAAACCGTTAAGCAAAAAACCGGTAAATATATGACATCTGTAGAAACAGCTGCAGATTTCGTTTTAGACGCAATGATTTCCCAACAACACTCTGATGTTATTAAAAATGGCAAATCCGCTGCTGCCCAAGATAAAAATATAAAAGCGTTGCAAATGCTGCACGATTGGGTTTATAAATATGGCATTGCCAAAAAGGCGGAAAGTGGCAATCAGGATAATGAAGAATACTTTGGGGCATTCAATAAAGGAAACTATGCTTCTGTTATTATGCCTGAATGGTATATGAGCCGGATGGTTACTTATATGAAGAATCTTTCAGGGAAAATTGATATCGAGCCGCTTCCGGTCTTTAACAGTGGAGACAACCGTTCTGCCGGGCTTGGAGGTACTTCTACTGTCGTCACCAATCAGGCAACTGATAAAGCGCTTGCCAAAAAATTTGTAGTTGAATCAAAAGCAAGCAAAGAAGGGGCGATAAAACAATGGACAATCTTAGGGTTTGACCCGATTCGTTCTGATGTCTGGACAGCACCTGAAATGAAAGCAGATAATCAATATACAAAATATTTTGGTAAAGATATCTTTGATAAGATTTCTGCCTTGAAAAACGAAATTGGTGGTATGAGCTTTACAAGTAGTGCTTATCCGACTGTAAATGACCAGTTGTTAACGAATACAATACCAAATGTTATGAAAAACAAAGTTAGCGTGAAGAAAGCACTAGAAGATGCTGATAAAGCAGCGAATAAGAAGTTAACCAGTAAATAATTCTTTCCTTAATGGAATGACATAGTAAGTGCAGGGTGGGCGGGTTGGATAATACTTCTTAAGGAGAGGGGTACAATGGCTTCAGTACAGTCGGAATCAAATCGTCAATCGGGGCTGCAACCGCAAATACGGCAAGAAATTAAAACACCGGCTCCCAAGAGGAGAAAGATTAACAAACAGAAGGTTGCACCATATCTTTTTGTTCTTCCCTTTGTCATCGTATTTTTAGTTTTCTCTGTATATCCGTTTGTAAATGCAATTATTATGAGCTTTCAAAGACTGCACGGGTTGGACGATACGGTTTTTGTCGGCCTGAGAAATTACAAACAACTTATACATGATCCTGTATTTTATAAAGTGCTGTGGAATGTTACTAGATATACATTTTGGACGATCTTAATTTTGATTCCGCTGCCGCTTGTATTGGCAGTGATCATGAATCTCGACTCAACTCCGTATAAATCGTTCTTCAGGTCTGTATTTTTCCTGCCTGTATTAACATCGACGGTTATTGCGGGAATCGTATTCCGTTTTGCATTTAGCCGTGAATCTACAGGTGTTTTTAATACATGGATCGGTCATTTGGGTATAAAGCCTGTCGACTGGCTGGATAGCCCGCATACGGCGATGTTTGCCCTGGTTGTGATTTGTGTGTGGAGATGGCTTGGTGTCAATATGATTTACTTTTTATCAGGTTTACAGAGCATACCAAAAGAATTGTATGAGTGTGCGGAGATTGACGGAGCCTCGCCATGGGTTAAATTTAAGAGCATCACACTGCCAATGGTACGGCCAATAACAACCTATGTTTTAACCATTTCTATTCTTGCCGGTTTTTCGCTTTTTAACGAATCTTACGTTTACTGGGGGGCAAGTTCACCGGATGATATCGGTTCGACCTTCCTGACATACATTTATAAAAATGCTTTTGGACAGGGCGAATTTGGATATGCGTGCACACTGGGTGTCGCCATGTTTGTAATCGTTATGATCATAAACTTTATACAAGTCACAGTAAGAGGCCTGTTTAAGGAGGACTAGCAATGAAGGCGAGAAAACGGATATCCAAAATATTAACTGTTATTTTGCTATTGCTTGTCAGCGTTATCATTTTAATTCCGTTCTGGTTTTTGCTCATTTCATCATTTAAGCCTGCTGCTGATATTTTCGGGAACGGATTAAATATTAAACTTGATTTTTCGAAAATGAGTTTTGAAAATTATATGAAGTTGTTCCATGTTCAAGACGGGATATTCTGGATCTGGTTTAAAAACAGTGTGGTCATTACTGTCATACAAACTGTCCTCGTCCTAGTCTTCTGCTCAATGGTTGGATATGGACTGGCCCAATATAATTTTAAGGGCAGAAATCTTATTTTTACGTTAGTGCTCGTTATGTTAATGGTGCCTGGCGATATTTTACTGATTCCGATGTACAAACTTGTTACCAATTTGGGGTTAATGGATTCATTTGCCGGTGTTATTTTGCCGGGAGTCGTTCCGGCCGCAACGGTGTTCTTTTTCAGACAATATGCCATAGGCCTGCCGCGTGATTACGGGGAAGCGGCAAGGATTGACGGGGCAGGCGAATTCCGGATATTTGCCCAGGTGTATGCCCCAATGATGTTGCCTGCTTACGGTGCGATGACAATTATGACAGCTATGGGGGCATGGAACAATTTCCTTTGGCCGTTAATCGTCATGAGGTCTGACGAAAATCTTGTGATTCCTGCAGGCCTTTTGACAGCAATGACGCCTTATGGAAACAATTATGATATCGTTTTTTCCGGTTCAATGATGTCCATTATTCCAATTATTATTCTGTTCCTTTTAAATCAAAAATCATTTATTAATGGAATGACAATTGGCGGGATAAAAGGCTGATAAAAGAAGGTGCTGGTTCGATGAAGGAGGAAAATATTTTTATAAAAGCTGTAAAGATCATATGGTCTTCTTTTTTAATCGGGATTTGTACATTGACAGTGAATGCGGTTTTGGTTTTCCTTTTATTAACAGTTAAAGTTACCCTTCTATCATTGCCGCTGTATCTCATCGGGTTAGTGTTAATCGGGCCGTCGTTAGGCGCAGTATTTGAAACGGAGCTTTCTTTTCTTCTGGGACGGGATACTAAACTTGTTAAATCATATTTTCACCGCTATCGAACTGGTTTCAAGTCATCATTCGCTATATGGATACCATATTTATTTGTTTTGCTCATCACTTTTGCTGATCTATATTATATTAGTAATTCCGGAAAAATGGCGATGGCCATTCCGCTTTTGTTTATCATCGTCATTTTGACACTGATCAGCTATGTTTACTCTCTTGCACTCTATGCCAAATTTGTGATGAAAACAAAAGATATATTAAAATTGTCACTTTACTTAACCATTAATAGACCGGTTCGCTCCGTTTTTATCATCTTTTGTTTATTAATCCTGTATATGTTTTTCAAAATTGCAGGCAATTTAGCAGTTTTTTGGGGAATACCGCTGTTTGCAATGTTTGTCGTTGGGGTATTGAAAAAAATGCTTAATCAGATTGAAACAGATTTGGTACAATACTGAAGGCTTAAGCATTCCTAAGGATCTGGCGTTTTCCACAAAGCCAGGTCCTCAGGGATGCTTTTTATTGTGTATTTCCCTCTAATCACGATCTATCCAAAAAAAGAGAAGGAGTCATCCTTCCCTCTTGCTTTAGAACTGTTAGCTTTCATGTATCCAAACCATCATTTCTCCAGGTGTACGGTTGCACCATGCATAATAGGGAACAGCTTTTATTGTAGTTTCTGCTACTTCGTATTCTTTAGGTGCATACAGGCTGTTATTCCAAGTATCTTGTTTGATTTTGTATCCCTTCGCCGTTACCACATTTACACCATGCAAAAGATCATCATGATATTCAACCGTAAATCCGCTTTTCCTTGGCAGTATGATTTGATGCAGACCAGCCCCGTTATCAGCTTCTTCCAGGCAGTAAATTACCGGGCCATGCTGTAATGCAACTTTGCCGATATTCTCACGTACATGCGGATTGGCTCGTATTCTTTCCACTTTCATTTCAAGGTTTAATTCTATTAAATCATGGTGCCATTTTCTTGATAGATAAGCATAACCTTTTCGTATACAGGATTGTAATGCAACTTCTTCTCCATTAATGCGAACAATGGCATTTTTGCACCAGCTGGGGATGCGGACAGCAATCGTAAATTCTACAGATTCCTCTGTTTCGATATTCAATTGAATGTTTCCGTCCCACGGATAGTTTGTATGCTGGCGGATCTTGACTTTTTTCCCGGCAATTTCCCGCTCTGTTTCACTGCCGATAAATAAATGTACAAAGAGGTTGCGTTCCTTCTCTGAATAAATATAGCGCCCGATAGATGAGATCATCCTTGCCAGGTTTGGCGGGCAACATGCGCAAGTGTACCACTTCTGGCGTACAGGTTTAACGTGTTCATGGTCTTTTCGCTTCTCGATAGCTTTTGGGTACACTTCCAGTGGGTTAACATAGAAAAAATTTTTTCCGTCTAAGTCCATGCCGCTGATTGTACCGTTGTAGAGCGCTTTTTCCATGATATCTGTATACTTCCGGTCAACATCCAACTCCACCATATTTCTTGCCCAAAAAACAAGGCCGACAGAGGCACAGGTTTCAGTATAACTAACGTCATTTGGCAAATCATAATCAAATGAAAATGATTCACCATAAGATTGGGAGCCAAGTCCACCAGTAATATACATCTGCTTATTTGTCACGTTTTCCCATAGCGTCTCACATGCTTTTAATAATTCCGGATCACCGGTCAGTTTTGCCAATCCGGCCATTGCTGTATACATATATACGGCCCTGACACAATGCCCGACAGCCACTTTCTGGTCCCTTACCGGTAAATGGACCTGATGGTAACTGTATGGCCCCCATTCCGGGTCATGCCAGAAATATTCACCGGTTTCTTGACGCTTTTCTTTTTCAATATCAAAGTAATGGGGTTGTGCCCCTCTTTCATCAATAAAATACTTGCTTAAGTTCAAATATCGTTCATTGCCTGTTTCCTGGTACAGTTTCAAAAGGGCCAGCTCTATTTCCTGATGCCCCGGGAAACCGGGGATTTTTCCTTCTCCGTGGCCAAATACCCGGTCAATATAATCTGCATATTTGCAAACGATATGGAGAAATTTTTCTTTTTTTGTTGCTTCGTAATAGGCAACAGCTGCTTCAATCATATGGCCGGCACAGTATAATTCATGGCAGTCGCGCAGATTCGTCCATCTTTTGTCCGGTTCTTTAACTGTAAAATAAGTGTTTAAGTATCCGTCTTCCTTTTGTGCCCTGCCAAATAAGTCAATCAATTCATCTACTCTTTTTTCCAATTCGGGATCCGGGAAAGACTCAAGTAAATAGGATACTGCTTCAATCCACTTCATGATATCACTGTCCTGGAACACCATACCTGTAAATTCTCCTTCTTCTTCCTCTGCAGCTATCTTAAAATTTTGAATAGCGTGGCTTACCGGGGCATCCGGAATCTGGTCATTTAAAGCGGCCCACTGATAAGGAATAACTTCATCTTTCACGATTTCCATTCTTTTTTTCCAAAAACTATCTGTGATGGTTACAGGTTTAAACGGCATGTTTTATGTCCCCTTTTTGTGTATAGATTTTAAAAATAAAAGAAAAATTGTTGTACGCATAATTGTAGAGTGGAAAACGCTTTCTTTTATAATTTATACGTACATTTTATTCCGGCTAATGGTTGCTGTCAATCTATTCAAGCGTTTAAAAAAGGGGATATTACTGTCGTGGATTTGTCAGACTTTGTTCCTACGATGGAAAAGCTGGGGGTGTTACAAAAGCTGAAAGCGTAGAGAGGGGATTTTTCGCTTAGCTGTGTACCAAATACTGCGATTCCAGATGTACGTTCAAGGGATTGGTAAACTTGACTACTATGCCGGGAACAGAGGAGGAATGAGGACGAATGGATTACATGAAAATAAAGAAAACAGTTTTTCCCATACTGGCTGCATGATTTTTACAGAGTTTTGCTCGATGGACGGGGTCCAAAAAAATACAGGTAAAAATATCGAGTACTCGGTAGCACCTGCAAAAAAACGATCCTGAAAAATTATTTAATTCACAATACCAGGGTAGAAAGTGCCATCTCCATGTGCGGAAAATGGTATGGCTAGATGACGGCTGTCCGATTGTCAGCCCGGAAAGATATGGAGGAGAGAAGAAACAAAAAAAGTGGACCCAAATTAATATGAGGAAAACGTACGCACAAAAATAAAAATAGAGGTTGAAAAATAAATTGATCATGTTACAATCAAGTTAGGTTATACGTACAACTATATAAACATGTAGATGAAAGCGTTATCGATGTTCGTATAAGTTTTGATAGCTGATGGTATGCCGAAGGATAACGTTGTGATGATGGGCAGGCAAAACAAGGAGTGAACAGCATGCTTGAAGATTTAAAAGAAGAAGTGCTTGAGGCAAATTTGCTTTTGCCAAAATATCAACTGGTCACCTTTACATGGGGAAATGTAAGCGGAATCGACCGTGAAAAGAATCTCATGGTCATTAAGCCGAGCGGTGTCGAGTATGAAGCCTTGTCACCGGAAAAAATGGTCGTCGTTGATCTTGATGGAAATGTAGTGGAGGGCGAGTTAAATCCGTCAAGCGATACCGCAACACATTGTGTGCTTTATCGCCATTTCCCGAATATTAAAGGAATTGTCCATACACATTCTCCCTGGGCGGTTTCATTTGCGCAGGCCGGCATTGATATTCCGGCGGCAGGAACGACACATGCCGATACATTTTACGGCCCGGTTCCGGTCACAAGGGCGATGAAGAAAGAAGAAGTCGTTACGGAATATGAGAAACAGACCGGCGATGTGATTGTTGAGACTTTCGAAAAGCGGCATATTGATCCGGACCAGGTTCCGGCAGTTCTGGTAAATGATCACGGCCCCTTTACGTGGGGAACATCCGCCCATGATGCCGTGCACAATGCCGTTGTGCTCGAAGAAGTAGCGAAGATGACCTACCACTCGCTGCAGCTGAATCCGCACCAAATCAACATGGACCAATATCTTTTGGATAAACACTATTTACGCAAGCACGGAAAAAATGCCTATTATGGGCAAAAAAAATAAATGTCTTGTACATTCCAGGGAGGAAAACAGCATGTTGAAAATAAAAGATTACGAGTTTTGGTTTATCGTCGGAAGCCAGCATTTATACGGCAAAGAAACGCTGGATGCTGTAAAGGAAGATGCGGAAAAAATCATTAATGAAATCAATGCAAGCGGCAAGCTACCATACCCGATCGTATTTAAAACGGTTGCCACAACAGCCGACAGTATCACGCAGGTCATGAAAGAAGTCAACTATAACGACAATGTTGCCGGTGTCATCACCTGGATGCACACATTCTCGCCTGCGAAAAACTGGATCAGGGGAACGAAACTGCTGCAAAAACCTTTGCTTCATCTTGCTACACAATTTCTGGACTATATCCCGTGGGAAACGATCGACATGGATTATATGAACCTGCACCAAAGCGCCCATGGCGACCGGGAATACGGATTTATCAATGCGAGACTGAACAAAAATAACAAAGTCGTTGTCGGCCACTGGAAAGATGAAAAGGTCCAAACCCAAATCGGGCAATGGATGGATGTTGCCGTTGCTTACAATGAAAGCTTTAACATTAAAGTGGCCAGATTCGGCGACAACATGCGCAATGTCGCAGTCACGGACGGCGATAAAATCGAAGCACAAATTCAGTTCGGCTGGACAGTCGACTATTACGGCATTGGTGACCTTGTTGCGGAAATGAAAGAAGTCACCGATCAGGAAATAGAGGCCGTTTATGCGGAATGCCAGGAAAAATATGAATTGGTGGTTGGAAACAATGACCCGGCCTATTTTGAAGACCATGTGAAAGAGCAAATCCGGATTGAAATTGCCTTGCGCAAATTCCTTGACCGTGGCGGGTACACAGCATTCACTACAAATTTTGAAGATTTGTGGGGCATGAAACAGCTTCCGGGGATGGCGGTCCAACGGCTGAATGCGGAAGGTTACGGTTTTGCCGGTGAAGGGGACTGGAAAACAGCCGCACTCGACCGGTTGGTGAAAATCATGGCACATAACGAAAAAACCGGTTTTATGGAAGATTATACGTACAATCTGGTAAAAGGCCATGAAGAAATACTGGGTTCCCACATGCTTGAAGTAGACCCGACTTTGGCAAGCGGCAAAATCAGGGTAGAAGTCCATCCATTAGGCATCGGGGACCGCGAAGACCCTGCACGGCTTGTTTTTGACGGATCAGATGGAGATGCGGTTGACTTAACGATTTCCGACTTTGGCGACAAATTCAAAATGGTGATGTATGAAGTAGAAGGAAAGAAACCGGCTGAAGCAGCGCCGAAACTGCCTGTCGCACGCCAGCTTTGGACACCAAAAGCAGGTTTCTATGAAGGGGTCCAAAAATGGATTGAAAACGGCGGCGGACATCATACAGTATTCTCCTTTGCCGTAACAGCGGAACAAATTGAAGATTTTGCAAAAATGGCCGGGATTGAAGTTGTGAAAATTTGAATTTCATTTCAGATAGCACAGGCCTTCATATCTCAACCCCAGCGGGAAAATATTTTCCGCTGGGATATAGGAACATATATGGAAAAGAAAGAAGGGAATGGGTTGTCCAATAAGATCGTGATCAATGAAGATATTCATAAAGGCATGATAAATAAAAATATTTATGGCCATTTTTCCGAACATTTGGGCAGGTGCATTTATGAAGGCATCTGGGTTGGAGAAGATTCTCCCATCCCAAATACAAAAGGCATCCGGAATGACGTGCTTGAGGCATTAAAGCAGCTGCATATTCCTGTTTTACGCTGGCCGGGGGGGTGTTTTGCGGATGAGTACCACTGGAAGGATGGTATCGGGCCGCATGAAAACAGAAAAAGAATGGTTAATACGCATTGGGGTGGTGTCGTTGAAAACAACCATTTCGGCACGCATGAATTTATGCTTCTTTGTGAACTGCTAGATTGCGAGCCGTATATTTGCGGAAATGTCGGAAGCGGTACAGTTCAAGAAATGTCCGAATGGGTGGAATATATGACATTTGACGGTGAATCTCCGATGGCCAACTGGCGAAAAGAAAACGGCCGGACTGAACCATGGCGCCTGAAATACTTCGGAATCGGCAATGAAAGCTGGGGATGCGGGGGAAATATGCGCCCTGAGTATTATGCAGACCTTTACCGCCGTTACCAGACTTTTGCAAGAAATTACGGGGATAACCGTCTTTATAAAATTGCCGGAGGCGCAAATATAGATGATTACCGGTGGACAGAGGTACTGATGAAGCAGGCAGGACCTTTTATGGATGGCTTGAGCCTGCATTATTACACCATCCCGGGCGACTTCTGGGAAGGCAAGGGATCAGCACTTGATTTTTCCGATGATGAATGGCTGATGACTTTGCAAAAAGCTTATTTTATGGATGAACTGATTACTAGACATAGCGCCATTATGGACCAATACGACCCCGAAAAGCGGATCGGCCTGATAGTTGATGAGTGGGGAACCTGGTTTGATGTCGAACCAGGTACAAACCCCGGATTTTTGTATCAGCAAAACACGATTCGGGATGCCCTTGTTGCTGCTGTTCACTTTCACATTTTTCATCAGCATTGCGACAGGGTACAGATGGCAAATATCGCCCAACTTGTAAATGTTTTGCAGTCTGTCATTCTAACAGAAGGGGAGAAAATGATAAAGACTCCTACCTATCATGTTTTCGATATGTTCAAGGTGCACCAGGATGCAACATTACTAGATGTTAAAGCTGATGTGGAACAACTGCAACATAATGATACAAAGTTTCCGAAAGTGAGTGTTTCTGCATCAAAAGACAAAAACGGAAAAATGCATATCAGCCTTTGCAATACAAGCCTTGACGAGCCGGCTGAAACAACGATCTCCTTGCGGGGGGCAGGCCATGAAAGAACACTGTCCGGGACAATCTTGGCAGCCCGGGAAAAAAATGCCCATAACACGTTTGAACAGCCGGATAAGGTAGCACCGGCACCGTTTACCGGATTCACTTCAATTGGAGAGACCCTCAAAATCAGTCTACCGCCAATGTCGGTTGTGATGTTATCAGAATAATAATGGAGATGGCGGCATGGAGAAAACGCAACCATGTAAAGGATGTTCTGCATCGGTTACCGTTGATGAAAAGGAAATTCGGGAACTGCTGGATCAAATTCATGCAGACCATTCAGAGATCGTAACTGAAAAAATGTATCTTAAGAGATTGGAAGCATGTTTCAACTGCCCGTTCCTGCTTTACGGGACAACCTGCCAATATTGCGGATGCCTGGTGAAGTTTAAAGCAAAATTTCAAAACAAGCACTGTGCAATGCCTGAAAATCCGAGATGGTAATAACTGATCATCTTATTAAGAGAGGTGTGGTTCAATATGAGTTCAAAAGAAGCAAAAATGATTATTGAGAAGGACTTTAAAATATCTGAAATCGATCCGCGTATTTACGGATCATTTATTGAACATCTTGGCCGTGCCGTTTATGGGGGCATTTACGAACCGGGCCATCCGGAAGCGGACGAAAATGGATTTCGTAAAGATGTCATTAATCTTGTCAAAGAATTGAACGTTCCGCTTATCCGTTATCCGGGCGGCAATTTTGTATCAGGCTACAATTGGGAAGACGGCGTCGGGCCATTAGAAAATAGGCCGCAACGTCTTGATCTAGCCTGGAAAACAACGGAAACCAATGAGATTGGCATTAATGAATTTATGAAATGGGCAAATATGGCCAATGCTGAAGTGAACATGGCCGTAAATCTTGGAACCCGCGGAATTGATGCGGCCCGTAACCTTGTGGAGTACTGTAATCATCCTTCCGGCTCCTACTATAGCGATTTGCGCATTTCCCATGGCGTAAAAGAACCATACAAAATCAAAACATGGTGCCTTGGAAATGAAATGGACGGTCCATGGCAAATCGGGCATAAAACTGCAGAAGAATACGGCCGGATTGCCTGTGAAGCGGCAAAAGTTATGAAGTGGGTTGACCCGTCGATTGAACTGGTCGCCTGCGGGAGCTCAAACCGGGCAATGCCGACATTTGCTGAATGGGAAGCAACTGTGCTTGACCACGCTTATGATCATGTCGATTATATTTCCCTTCATCAATATTACGGCAACCAGGAGGATGATATTGCAAATTATCTGGCTTTGTCCCTTGAAATGGATGATTTTATTCGTTCCGTAATCTCCATTGCAGATTATGTTAAAGCGAAAAAACGGAGCAAAAAAACAATCAATCTTTCTTTTGATGAATGGAACGTTTGGTACCATTCCAATGAAGCTGATAAGCTCATTGAACCTTGGTCTGTCGCCCCGCCGTTACTGGAAGACCATTACAACTTTGAAGATGCACTTTTAGTGGGATGCATGCTTATCACATTGCTGAAACATGCAGACCGTGTAAAAATTGCATGTCTGGCACAACTCGTAAATGTCATTGCACCTATTATGACAGAGAAAAAGGGAAAAGCCTGGAAACAAACCATTTACTATCCATTTATGCATGCTTCCAATTTTGGTCGCGGCGTCGTTCTGAACCCGCTTGTTTCGAGTCCAAAATACGACAGCAAAGATTTCACGGATGTGCCATATCTGGAATCAACAGCAGTATATAATGAAGAAACTGAAGAATTAACGATTTTTGCTGTGAACCGGAGCCAGGAAGATTCTTTATCTTTAACTTGCGATATCCGGAATTTCGATGGATATTCGGTTGTAGAACATTTAGTACTTGAAAATGAAAATATCAAGCAAACAAACTCGGCGAAAGATTCACCGGTAGTTCCGCATAAATTCGGCAACACCGTTTTGGATTCCGGCATTGTTACGGCAAAACTTCCGAAACTTTCATGGAATGTCATCAGGCTGGCCGGAAAAAAATAATCCGCAGTACCGGTGTCCGGCAGAGCCAGGGCTGCGAAGAGGTAATGATTTTAAGACTTGGGAAGTGAAAAAAATGAATTTAATAGAAACTTCACAGGCAATTCAGCAGGGAAATGTTTCCCTCGGCATTGAACTGGGGTCAACCCGGATAAAGGCCGTGCTTGTCACGGATGATTTTGAAACGATCGCATCCGGTGGCTATGTTTGGGAAAACAAATTTGAAAACGGCATCTGGACGTATTCGTTGGAAGAAGTGTGGGAAGGGATTCAAAGAAGCTATGCCCAAATTGCGGCGGACGTCCAGGGGAAATACCATACCACTTTGACAAAAATCAGTGCCATCGGTGTAAGCGCTATGATGCACGGGTATTTGGCTTTCGCAGAAAACGGAGAGCTGCTCGTTCCTTTCCGGACATGGCGCAATAACATCACCGAACAAGCGGCGGATGAATTGACTGAACGATTTCAATTTAATATTCCGCAACGATGGAGCATTGCCCACCTTTACCAGGCGATTTTAAATCGGGAGCCCCATGTAAAAGACATTCGCTTTATCACCACTTTGGCTGGTTATGTGCACTGGAAATTATCCGGAGAAAAGGTGTTAGGGATTGGCGATGCTTCCGGCGTTTTTCCGGTGAATGAAGCGACAGGCACTTATCGGAAAGATTTTCTTGATACGTTTGACCGGCTTGAAAATGTGGCGCCCTATCCATGGCACATCAGGGAAGTGCTGCCAAAAGTATTAAAAGCCGGCGAATATGCGGGCACTTTAACAACCGAAGGAGCGGCACTCTTGGATGTAAACGGAAATCTTCAGGCAGGCAGTTTGATGGCCCCGCCTGAGGGGGATGCCGGAACCGGGATGGTGTGCACAAACAGTGTGCGCAAACGGACCGGGAATATATCCGTCGGCACTTCGGCTTTTTCGATGATCGTGCTGGACCAGCCGCTCAAAAAAGTGTACCGGGATATTGATATTGTCACCACGCCGAGCGGGGCGCCCGTAGCGATGGTCCATATCAACAACTGCTCGTCTGACATTAATGCATGGGCAAACCTGTTTAAACAATTTGCTGAACGACTCGGTGTTGACTTGCCGGCAGACCGTTTATATGAAACGCTATTTTTGGTGGCTGCAAAAGCGGATCCGGATGCGGGCGGCTTGCTCAATTACAGCTACTTGTCAGGCGAGAACATTACAAAAATGCCGGCCGGGCGCCCGCTGTTTGTCAGGAAACCGGACAGTGCCTTTACATTGGCAAACTTTATCCAGGCCCAGTTGTATGCAGCATTTGCGCCGCTTAAAATCGGGATGGATATTTTGAAAAATGAAGAAGGAATCAAAACGGATGTCCTGATTGCCCAAGGCGGCCTGTTTAAAACGCCGGTAATTGGCCAGCAAGTATTGGCGAATGCATTAAATACGCCGATTACGGTGATGAGCACTGCCGGTGAAGGCGGCGCCTGGGGGATGGCCGTGCTCGCGGTTTATGCAAAATCCGGAAACGGGAAGCAAAGCCTGGAAGACTTTTTGGACCAAAACGTGTTCACCCATCCCGAAAGCATGACGTTAAGCCCGGAACCTGAAGGCGTTTCAGGGTACGAAGCCTTTATAAAAAGATATGAGGCGGGCTTGCCGGTTGAGTCGGTGGCTGTCCAGTCGATTTTTTAAAGGAAACGGAAAATCGTTAAAACAGCTGCATGGACACACCACAGGCTTTCCGGTATAACCCTTGGTTGCTCCATTTTCCATGCACGCAGCATCCGGCAAACGCCCGGTTCATATCCCAACGGGGACGGCGCTAGGCAAATGCATAAATTTTTGGGAGCCATGCAGTCCGGCCCGCCAGTAAACACAGATGATAAATCCGGCATTTTCCATGAAAACTGCCGGATTTTTTTTCATACATGTTAAAATAGAAGGTGTATTTAGTTGAAAACAAGGCAGGTGTCCGTTTTGTTTCCATTTTTCCACCGACATCGAAAGGAAGAGCATATTTTTGCGCCAATGGGGGGAGAGGTGGCGCCGATTGAGGAAGTGCCCGATCCCATCTTTTCCGAAAAAATGATCGGGGATGGCGTGGCAATCAGGCCAATTGAGGGCCGGGTCGTTTCCCCGTTTGACGGTGAAGTGATCCAGATATTTCCGACAAAGCATGCGATCGGGTTGCGCGGCGAATCTGGGCTGGAAGTTTTGATTCATATCGGGCTAGAAACGGTTTCTCTCGAAGGGAAGGGGTTTGAAACGGTTGTGCAGGCCGGGGACAAAGTGGAAAAGGGCGACCCGCTGATTCGTTTTAACCTGGAATTTATTAAAGCCAATGCAGCGGATACGATTACTGCGATCATCATTACAAACGGAGAGCTTGTAAAATCGCTCGAAAAAAGCACCGGGGTTGAGGCGGTTGCCGGGCAGACGGAAATCATGCGGGCTTGTCTGTGAAACCAAAAAACAGGCTCGAAGCAAGCGGCGGGGAAGGTGGCGCAAGCCGGGGTGCCCTGCGCCGCAAAAAGAAAAAACAGGCTTGTGCAAGCCTGCTTCTTACTTGTATGGTTCGCATGCGTATCCGTCCTTGTCGCCGTCCATATAGGAGCGGTAGGCGGGATTCGTGTGCGGCACGCCGTCTGGATATTGTTTGCGCAGTTCCGTACAGTTTTGGAAACCGCTGCTCCCGCTGCTGGAACGGCTCTCCCCGCCGGTAGCACTGGATGCGGAACTGCCTTTTTCGCACCCGTTAAAACCGCGGTCTGTTGCATACCCGGGTTGCGACCAGACCCTGAGCTTTTCGTTTTTAGCCCGCTGTTCGGCTTTTTTGAAAGTGCCCAAATATTGATAGGGCGGTTCATACACATAGGCCACGCGCGCGTACCCTTCTTTCAGCAGCTTTTCCTGCACGGACTTGCCGTTTACGAATACATAAGCGAGGAGCCGCCCGTATTTGTCGCGTTTGGCCCCGTGATCAAATTCGATCGTCAGTTTGCCGCTTGAAACGAGCTGCTTGTTCCGGTAATAGGCCTCTTTTGCATACGGCTGTACGCACATATCCGGTTTTTTTGATTCCGGCGTGTCAACGAGCAAATAGCGGACCGTCTCTTCTTTTCCAAGATAATAAATTTTAATCGTGTCCCCATCGGTAACACCGGCAAGTTTAACAGCAATTTGCTTGCCTGCCGTTTGCCGGTTTTCTCCCGGCCCGGTATTTGTTTGTTGCGCTGTTTTTGGTTCTGTGCCCGTTTTTGTGCTGTTTTGATGCAGCCCGCACCCTGCAACGGCGAGCATCATAGCCAAAAAGAGCGTGAACCAGCCTGCTGTTTTTGGCTTCATTTCCCCTTCTCCTTGCTTTTAAAAAATGTAGCGCCCTTATTTTACCATTTTAAGCGGGTTTCTTTAAGCCATCCATTTGACAATAATACCGCCTGGGGTATATGATGGGGGTTGTAACCGAACTTCGGGCAGGAGGTCATCCGTATAAATGTATATTGTTTTGCTCGTTCTTGCGCTCATTCTCGCGAAAACCGGCTATACACGTTACGTTCCCGTTCGCGGTGCTGTGCGGGCGGATTTAAGAAAAGATGTGCTTGAACATAAAGTGGTGGTCGATGTGAGGGATTACCAGCATGTGGGAAGCGGTACCGCGGATGCCATTGTGATTCCGACGGCTTATTTAAAGCGGTTTTCCGGCGAAATTCCAAAAGGCAGTCTTCACCTTATTGTTTCCAGCCGGCTTGAAGCCAATTTCAGCATCCGTTTATTACGCAGAAAAGGATTTCATATTTATTCTTATACGATCTTGGAACCGGGGAGGGAAAAAGGTGGAATACGATGCGAAAATCAAAAACCGTGTCAAAAGAATCGAAGGGCAATTGCGGGGAGTACTGCGGATGATGGAAGAAAAGGACAATTGCAAAGAGGTCATTGCCCAGTTGTCTGCCGCCCGGACGGCAATTGACCGCACGATCGGCGTCATTGTCAGTGCCAATCTGGTGGAATGTGTGAAAAATGCCGAACAAAACGGGGAAGACGCGGGAAGCCTTGTAAAAGAAGCGGTCAACCTGCTTGTGAAAAGCCGCTGACCCTTTTCACAAAATTGCTGCTGGCAAGGCCGAACTTTTCGCAAAAATCGGGGGATTTTGTTTTACGAGGGAGGAATTTTGATGAAAGAAATTTCTGCGATGGAAGTCGAGGAAAAACTGAACAAGGGTGAAAAACTCAATATTATCGATGTGCGCGAAACGGAGGAAGTGGCGGAAGGAAAAATTCCGGGCGCGCTGCATATTCCGCTCGGTTTGCTGGGATTCCGCCTAGAGGATCTTGACCGTTCCAAAAACTATATTGTCGTTTGCCATTCCGGCGGGCGGAGCTATATGGCATGCCAGTTTCTCGAAAGCCAGGGTTTTGATGTCACAAACCTGGAAGGCGGCATGATGGCGTGGAGCGGCGAAATCGAATGAAAAATTTTCCTCTTGATCTTGCGGCGCATAAAGCGTAGTATAAGAGTACAAGCTGCGTTGTACGTAATATTAATAAAGTTTTAACCTTTAAACTGTTATAGGGAGTTTAACATTATTGCGGGAATGCCGAGCCTTTTGCCGTTTGGCAGGGAGGATGGCAGGAACGCTTTTGCGGACACCCACTTTGAGGAGTGTGGTTCTAAAACTTTCTTAGTTTGATTACGGCAACTGCGGCACATACATAATCTGTTAAACCCCGTCCTTCTTAGAAGGGCGGGGTTTTTCACAATCAAGAACCTAGACCGAAGGCATTAGCTGAGCCTGTTAACCCTGCGGCCCGGATGCAGTGCCCGGCCCATTTTTTCGCGCGGTATAAAGAGCCCGCTCTGTCCGTTTGTGTTAGCCCTCGATATTACTGGGTGTATAATAAAACTAACAATGTTTTGACATGCAGGAGTGGGAAAATGTGAACCAAATGAAATACATTGAGCCTGCCGTGATGTTTTTTACCATGATCGTCTATGTCGCTGTAGCNGTACTGATTGGCGTTGTGGCCGGGACCACGGTCGGTTTGTTTTTGAAAGNTTTAAANTTTTTGAGCGGAAAAACAGGTGCGCTGCCCGTGCCTTATAAGATGCTGCTGCTTCCGGTTGGCGGCCTGTTGAATGGCCTGTTGCTGTATAAAATGAAANCAGGGGCGCCTTCTNCCATTGCTGCTGTGCATTCCGAAGGGGAACCGCCCTTTGACAGAAGCTTCCCGGCCAAGTATCTGGCGGCCCTCATTACACTTGTATCCGGCGGTTCGGCTGGAAAATTCGGGCCGAGCGCTCACTTTGCCGGTTCGCTTGCCACATGGATCGGGAAAGTTTTTCATATTCAGCCGTTTCTTCGGGCCCAGCTGATCGTATGCGGAATCAGTGCTGCTTTTGCCAGCCTGTTTGGCGCGCCCGTTGCGGCAGCCGTGTTTGGTTTGGAAGTATTGGCTATCGGGTCAATCCGGCACCAGTTTCTTTTCCCTTCGGCGGTTTCCGGCATAGCCGCTTTTGAAGTCAATAAAAGGCTGTTGCATACGCCTTATGAATATTTCACCATCCATGCCATGCCGTCTTTTTCTGTTCTGCTGCTTTTAAAAGTGGCTGCCCTTGGCATGATTTGCGGCCTGGCTGGATGGCTGTTTGTTGAATCTATTGAGCAGGGGGGCCGCTTATTTTCGGTTGTCCGGGAAAAATTGCATCTTCCTCCCTTCCTGATGCCCTGTGTTGGGGGTATGCTCATTGCTGCCGCATTATTCATTTTTCCCGCCGACTTTTTGGGGCTGAGCTTGCCGCTTTTGGACAAAGCGATGCACGGGGGCCATGTCGGCTTTTTCGCATTTCTGTGGAAAATCCTGTTTGTGGCGGTTACGCTTGGTTCCGGCTTTTACGGAGGAACATTCACCCCACAGCTCGTCATCGGGTCTGCCGCCGGAAATGCATTTGCCGCTTTGCTCGGGATAAATCCTGTATTAGGGGCGGCTGCGGGCATGCTGGCGGTGGTTTCGGCTGCATCCAATACGCCGGTTTCCGCTGTGCTGCTTGGATATGAGCTGTACGGTCATGTTACGGGGATGTATATATTGGCCGCCTGTATCGCCGGGTATTTGATCATCGGGCACCGCAGCGTTTATCGCGACCAGCTTGTGTACGATCCAAAGTCTTTTTGGGTGCAGCTGGAGCCGGGGGTCGAACTGAGGAAAGAATCCATCCGACTTTCAAGCGGCACTGCAAATCAGACAGGACGGTTCCATCTTCCGTGGTAGTGGGAAAAGCCGTTTATGATCAGGCTTATGTTAAGCAATCTTATTAAAAACGCATTGATCTTAGCATAGGGCCGCTCTGCGGAAAGGAAGCTGGTCAAAAGATGCGCCTATCTTAACGTAGGGGCGTTCTATGTAAAGGAAGGCCGCCAAAAAACGTATCAACTTTAACATAGGGCCGCTCTATATAAAGGAAGCCTGCCAAGTTTTCCGCCGTTCTGCACAGAGGAAGCGTACTATATATTTACGCACAGACGCCCTAAGAAAAGAAAGGCCGCTGAAATGCGCGTCTTCTTAACAGATTCTGCGTAAAAGAAGCGTGCCAAAATCGCGCCAATCTTAACGTTGGGCAGTTTTGCGTAAAAGAACTTCGCGGACCGGCTGATCTTTTGCAAGAAGCGTTCAAAAAACCGTTGAGGATCGTCTCAACGGTTTTTGCGGCAGCCTTCTCGCTTTACTCGGTTTCCCCGAGTCCGGTGACTTTGTTCATCACATTTTGAATGGTATCAGCCAGCCCTTCTTCCTCTTCGCTGCCGGCATTTTGCGACTGGACATTTCCTTCGAGCTGGTTATTGTACGAGTAAGTATTGGATTTGTAACTTTTTTCTTCTTCCATTTTTATCACCTCCCAAACATAGGGTGTGTTAATCGGAAGTTTTTTAACCAATCTAAGGCTTCCCCTTTTGGAATTCCATCCGGACAAGCAGCAAGAAGTTAATACGCATAAAGCATGAAGGAATGATGGGCCATAATGGGTGAAGAAAAAAGTGGCTTTTTATCCCCACTGGAATTTTAATCAAAGGGGCATTCAGTTTTAATGCTGAATTGTTGACGGAATGCGTAAACAACGGGCAAATCACCCCGGTTGAAAACGAAAAAAACCTTGATGCATCCGCGATACATCAAGGTTTTTAGAGTCGGGAAGACAGGATTTGAACCTGCGACCCCTACGTCCCGAACGTAGTGCTCTACCAAGCTGAGCTACTTCCCGGTTATTTTATTTTTGCTTGCCAGCTCCTTAGCTCTTGCTGACAAATATTATTCTACGACAATAAATTTCGTTTGTCAAAGCCTTTTTTTATTTTTTTTAAAGAAATTTTTTCCGGCCTGGTTTCGAGCCGGCAGCCGTTCCTTTTTCAACTGGAAAATAAGAAGGTTTGGCGGCTTGGAAAAGCTTAGAGGTATGGTTTTTCCAGGAAAAAGGAATATCGCCAGGAATCACCGCCGCCGGCATGATGTCGACTCCCGTATTTTCCAGCGAAGCCAGCATTGTTTCTTCATTCGGCATTTCTTTATGTTTGATGACGCGGTCCAGTAAAAATCATGCAGCTAACGCCGGGCAATCCGGAAACTGAGAGACCATAAAAAATCACGCATCGTGCTTTTAAAATGGCCTTCATTTTCATCACCTTCAGCTTTATCATTCGCCATGAGCGGGTTGCGCTGCCTTTTACACACAGGCAGGGGGAAAGGCGGGAGGGTTCAGGAATAAGGGAAGGTGCTTAAGTGGAACGTTTTTTCAAAAATTCTAAGGGAATAAAAACAAAAAAACGGCCATAGCAGAGATAAGCACGCTATTCTCGTTTCACTCTGTCGAAATTTGACTGCAGCAAGATGTAGAATAAAATGATCAAACAATTAAGATTTTGTAGAGTATGGTAAAATTGTGGATATTCATGTATACTGAATCATATATGTTTGGTAGTTTTTGCGGATGATGTCGGAAGATGGCAGCAAATGAAAAATACGGTGAGCCTTTGAGCAGGGGAGAGAGATATGCGCGGCAGGAAATTAAATTTCAAGGGAAAAGTTGTGTTGGCGCTCTTATTTACGTTGATTGTTGTTGTTNTGGCCGGACTCGTTGGCAAAGGGGAAAAGATGTCAGCGAAAGACAAAGGAAAAGATGCACATGCTGTCTCACTGCGCACTTTATCTTTTTCGCCTGCGCCGATGACAGCGTTTGCGGGTTCTCCTTTGTACAAATCGATGATCGGGCAACAGCGGCAGAAAAAAGAAGCGGAGAGACAAAAAGAAGTTGCGAAGCAAAACGAGAAAGATCTGAAAGAAAATGCCATTTACTTAACATTTGATGACGGCCCGTCGAGTGCGGCCAACCAGTTATTGGACCTGTTGGAAACTTATCAGATGAAAGCTACCTTTTTCATGCTCGGGCCGAGGATGAAAGAGCATCCGGCAGTCGTAAAACGCATGCAAAAAGATGGAGACGGGCTTGCCCTGCACGGGATCACACATAAAGCAAGAACGATTTACAGCAGTACGTCCGCGCCATTAAACGAAATGGCTGAGGATCAAAGAATATTGGAAAACGTGGCGGGTGTAAAATCTTATATGGTACGCCTCCCGTATGGAAGTATTCCGTATTTAACAGATGAAATGCGCGATTTACTGGATAAAAGTGGTTTCCACATTTGGGATTGGAACGTGGACAGCAGTGACTGGGAATTAAAAAATGGACGCTATGTCCAGTATACGATTCAGCAAATCCGGCAAAAAAAACAAGCGGGGGAAACGCCGGTCATCCTTTTGCATGACAAACCGGAAACCGTTAAATATTTGCCGAAGTTGCTAAAGTTTATCAAAAAGCAGGGCTATAAAACAAAAGTGTTGACCAATGAAACGCCCCCGGTAACGTTTCCGTGTGAAGGCCGCTGTCATCCAATCCACCATCCAGTTGAAACGGGGAGAAGATGATGGTAAAAAGATTTATTGTATTGGGAATGATGTTGCCGGGGCTTCTTTTGCTTCTTGCCGGCTGCCATTCAGACAAAAAACAGGCGGACAGCATATACGAAAAATTGAAGAAATCCGCATCCTATGAAAGAAATTTTGTCGCGAACCAGGAGAAACTGGACCAATACAAAGAAAAAGTGGCATCCATTTATGCTGATCTAAACCAGCTTGAACTGAATGACGAAAACCGCCCGGAAGTGAAGCAGAAATTAAAAAAGGCGGACAACTATACCGAAAAACAGCAGAAAGAGCTGCGGGAATCCAAAAAAAATTTTCAAAAGGCATATGAGCAATCGGCATCCATAAAAGAGAATGTGGAAAAAATTAAAGACGGCGGGCAGCGGAAACAGGCGCAGAAGCTGCTCACCATCATGGATGAACGCAAAAAATATATGAACACTTTTTTTGATGATTATAAAAAACAATTGGCGTTACAAGGCACCTTTTATGAAAATCTGGAGAAGTTCAGCCCGGACGAGTTAGACGATCAAATTAAAAAAATAAATGGATACAATGGGAAAATGGAAGAAACGATTCGCCAATTCAACCAGGATACGAAACGGTATAATCGCGAAAAAGATAAGTATTTTAAAAAAGCAGGGCTTTATTAAATTGGGCGTTTTTTTAAAGAGGCCCGGGACCGGCATTATGCCGGGAACCGGGCTTCTTTTTTTGGGACAGGAAAACGGCTGGAAAATTGGGTGATACGATGAGATTGGCAACCCGGTCAGGCGTAATGCCATATTGCTCATACAGTGCCGTCATGCCTTGTGATGTATTTTTATCCGTGATCGTTTCCAGCAATTCCGTGTTAATGGTCGCCGGATAAATTGTCGCAGTCCGGATGTTGGTCCCTTCCTGTGCGGATTCCATGCGCAATACTTCCATTAAATCGCGTACCGCCCATTTCGTTGCGCCGTAAACTGCCTCTCCCGGGTAAGCTTTAAGCCCGGCTACGGAAGAAGTTGTAATGATATGCCCTGATTTTTGCGCGATAAACGTTGGCAATACTGCCGCAATCCCGTTTAAAACCCCTTTAATGTTAATGCCGATCATGCTGTTCCATTCGTCCGTTTTTAATGCGGAAAGCGGGGAATCCGGCATAATGCCGGCGTTCAGGAAAATCACATCTACACCGCCGAAAGCATCTTTGGCAAGCCGGACAAGCTCCCGGGAATCTTCCGGTTTGGTCACATCTGTTACCCGGTAAACCGCCTGGTCGCCATTCGATTTGATGAAACCCTATTCAGATGTATTTGAAAGCCATATTGAAAACAGCGTTGAGTCCTGGTGTAAGCCGTGAAACTACCGTATTCACGCAATATTTTTCTTGTGTAAACAGTAAAATGCACAATTTCTGCACAAATGCCGGGTATCTTTAAAAGAAAGGATAAGCGACAAGGGGGACGTAAGATCATGAAAAAAGTATTAGCAGGCATTTTTTCTCTCGCAATTCTCTTTTCTTTAGGGGCATGCGGCAACAGTGAAACAAAATCTGCGGATAGCAAAAGCGCGGATTCCCATTCACACATGGAAATGAATCATTCCGGCTCGAGCGAAGTACCAAAAGGAATGAAAAAAGAAAGCAACCCAAAATATAAAACAGGCAGCCAGGTTGTCATCCACGCTGACCATATGGAAGGGATGAATGGCGCGAAAGCAACTGTAAAAGCTGCATACGCCACAACCGTTTATGCGGTGAATTATAAGCCCGTAACAGGCGGAGCCGAAGTAAAAAACCATAAATGGGTTGTTCAGGAAGAAATTAAAGGGGCGGGGAATAAAGCGTTAAAGCCAGGAACAAAAGTGACATTGGAAGCAAATCATATGGAAGGCATGAAAGGGGCATCTGCTGAAATTGTTTCGTCAAAGAAAACAACAGTCTATATGGTGGATTACACGCCGACGAATGGCGGAGAAAAGGTAACCAATCATAAATGGGTAACAGAAGATGAACTTTCCGCCAAGTAATTTTAAATAGGATTAAAAGGGGCTCTTCAGGCAGCCCCTTTTTTGCCGTGTTCAACGTTAAATTTCATTTTTCACCATACCCACTTATATCCAACGCCCCAAACCGTCTGCAAATGGCTGTCAACCGGGAATCCCGCATTTCTTAATTTATCCCGTACATTGCGGATATGAGAGTCAATGGTCCGGTCTTCTGTTTCCACTTCATATCCCCAGATAGAAGTTAATAATTGCTCGCGGGAGAAAACCTGATTCGGATGCTGCAGAAACAGCCCAAGCATCGCAAACTCTTTCGGTGTCACGCTGACAGGCTGATTCTGGTAGAATACTTGAAAAGATACCGGATCCCATTTTAATCCGTTTTTTTCAATGGTTTCATTCTGATTTTGGTTGGAACGCCGTAAGACTGCATCAATTCTGGCGAGAAGTTCTTTTTCGTCAAAAGGTTTGGATATATAATCATCAGCACCGATTTTCAGCCCTTTGACAACATCCGGTTTATCTGTACGCGCCGTTAGCATGATCACCGGCACCTGGCTCATTTTCCGGATCTGTCTGCAAACTTCCCAGCCGTCCGTTTCCGGCATCATGATATCCAGAAGAATAAGATCGTAAGTTTCCTCCTGAATATACCTGATTGCCTCCGGTCCCCGTGTTACCTTGTCGCAGGCATATCCTGCCGGTTCCAAATACAACGCAAGCAAATCCAGCATCCTTTCTTCATCATCTACGAGCAGCAGCTTCTTCAATGATATCTCCTCCTTGAAACCGGATTTCCATAGTGGTCCCAATACCTTCCCGGCTGTCAGCGTGAATATGCCAATTGTGAGCCTCTACAATTTCTTTTACAATCGCAAGGCCTAACCCCGTACCGCCGAAAGACCTTGATCTGGACTTATCAACCCGGTAAAATCTTTCAAAAATATAGGGAAGATCCTCTTCGGGTATCCCTTTTCCATGATCCTGCACAATGAGTTTCCATGCTCCATCTGCTTTTTTTACGGTAAGAAAGATATTCGTATGTGGCTCTGAATATTTATAAGCGTTATCCAGCAGGTTGATGACGACTTGTTCAAAACGGACCGGGTCTGCAATCAGCTGGATGGAAGGATGACACTTCACTGTCAGGATGATCCTTTTGTTTTGGAAAGCCGGGCTTAATTTATGTTCAATTTGCTTTAGCATTTGAAACAGCGGGAAGTTTTGCTTTTGGATTTGAAATGAATTCCGGTCCATTTTCGCCAAATCAAACAGATTTTGAATCATATCTGACAATTTCGCGGCTTCTTCATAAATAATATTTAAATAGGTTTCGTTATCCGCACAGTTGTTTTTCCGCGCAATATCTGCATAACCTTTGATGTAAGTTAATGGCGTGCGGAGTTCATGAGAAATGGAAGCCAAAAATTCGCTTCTTTCCTCGCGAAGATGGTTCCATTCGCGGGCCAACGTGCGGATCGATTCAGCAAGCTGTCCGAGTTCATCTTTACTGTAAACCGGGATTTCAACAGATAAGTCACCTTTCGCAATTTTCTTTGTCGCTACTTTCATATTAATCAGCGGCCTCGCCAGAATGCGGGATAAAAGGATGATCAAAATCAGCGTAATGCCGAATGCGAGAAGGCCGGCGATCCAGAAGTGGTGGTTCATTTGTGAGATCAGCTGCTGAACTTGTTTTGTATCCTTAAACATGTAGACATAGCCGTTTTTAAACGGGCTGACGGATGCAATGTACTTTTCATCTTCCCAATGCTTTTCTATGATTTTTCCCTTGTGTGTGATTTTGCCAACGGGCTTTGAAATGATGTTTCGCATTCCCCGGTCGAGCGGGCGTGAAGCAATGATGGATTTTTTATTGCCATTTAATACAATCACGATGAGATCGGATTTGGATTCCATTACAGCAACACGGTGGATGGAATCCGGGTCATTGTATTGTTCCAGCACATCCCGGTGGCTGTTGCTTCTCACTAAAAGCGAATTGAATTCATCTTTTACACGCTCTTTGACTATATTTTGGTGCAAAAAGTAAATCACGAATCCTTCCAAATCAATCATAATCACAAAGAAAATCAAGCCAATTTTAAAAGAAATATGATTTAAATGCTTCAGCTTCGTCACCCCCGCCCGTTTGGAATTCTCTGCAAAAAATTAACTTGCTTTTGAGGATGTGTTGACCCGGACATAGGTTTGCCCGTCTTTTCCCGGTATGACAGTCACTTTTTCCCCAATATTATAGCACCGGTAATATTTCATATTATGTGGCGTAATCACCTTCATCACGCTTCCATCCGCCAACTTGATTTTCGATTTACAGCGGCTCACGCCTTTGATGTCCGCAGTGCAGTCTGTATCCGTCAGTACTTTTCCGGTTGTTTTTGTGCCGAGCTTTCCGGATACTAAGTTGACAGCATAGAGATTATTTTTGCCGTTTTGCTGGACGTTGATTTTGGCTTCCACTTGTTTTTCGCTCAGCCCGGGGTCTTTGTTAGGGCTGGCATCTTTCCCCTGGCTGATTTTGCTTTGGCAGCTTGCAAGAATGAGTATGCAACTCAAAATGGCTGCCAATCCTGCCAATCTTTTGCTCATGCTTTTCATCTCCTGTAACTTTATAATTTGCCGTCTGCAAAAAATGATCAAAGATAGTATAAATCATAAATTTGAAGAAAGTATGCATATTCGTGTGCTTTTATAAAAGATATAAGGGGTTGTGAACAAAGCGTGAAGAGGGGGCGTTCCTCGAAAATCTCCACATTTTCTGCACAAGAAAATTTTACGATTGATGCAAAGAAGGGGGAAGTACAAATGGAATGGTTAAATGCTTTGCTGTTTCTTGCATGCCCGCTCATGATGATCTTCATGATGTTAGGGGGACATGGCCATGGAGGCGGGCACGGAAAAAAAGCCCATCTGGAACATAGCCATGGGATGCATAAGAGGATTCAGAAGTTGGAAGAGGAAAATCAAAGATTGAAAAAAAGGCTGGATGCATTTGATAAATATGATCAGAAGAAAACATCATGAAGATAAAGTGGCAGGAGAAAAATGATCCTGCCTTTTTAGTTAAGCGAGGAATGCAGGAAATACAGCCATGACCATTGCCAAAAATGCGCCGAAGCATGCCTGCGCTGTGTGGAAGCTTGCCGGAAAATGGCCTGACACAAAGCCGGTTCCCTTATCAAAAGGGACCGGCTTAGCTGAAAATCCGGATGTGTTTGCGTTTAAGCAAACGGCAGAAGATGAAAATTGGATCCTAAAATAAGAAAATGTGCAGAAATGATGCAGTTTGAATGTTTAACAGAACGGGCAAAAAATAAGGGAAGACAATTTGGAGGTGGAAATAAATGGACAAGTCCTATGAAGAATGCATCAAAGCCTGCCAGGAGTGTATGGAAGCCTGTAATCAGTGTTACAGTGTCTGTTTAAAGGAAGACAATGTGAAAATGATGGCTGGCTGTATCCGCATGGACAGAGAATGCGCAAATATTTGTGCTTTGGCATTGCAAGCGATGCAAAGCAACAGCCCGTTTGTGAAGCAAATTTGCAATTTGTGTGCGGAAATTTGCGAAGCATGTGGGGAGGAATGCAGGAAATACAGCCATGACCATTGCCAAAAATGCGCCGAAGCATGCTTGCGCTGTGCGGAAGCTTGCCGGAAAATGGCCTGACACAAAGCCGGTTCCCTTATCAAAAAGGAAACCGGCTTTTAGCAAAATCAATAAAACGGGAATGATGTGTTTAAGCTTAAGCAAACGGAAGAAAATAAAAATTGGATCGCCGGTTTAAATAAAGGTGAAAACCAATTTTTCTCATGGCGCTCTCATATCATGAAATGGATGGCCGGCAGAAAATAATTCGATGTATTTGTTTTATATTTCTTGGTCTCCAGAACATGCGGCAGGAAATTTAATATCAAAATAAAAAAAAGCAAGGATCCCAGCCATAAACTGAAATCCTTGCTTTTTGTGATGCGGATGAAGGGACTTGAACCCATACGGTGTTTCCACCACTAGAACCTGAATCTAGCGCGTCTGCCGATTCCGCCACATCCGCATTGTTTTGTTTTTGTTCGCCTCATCAGCGACAAATTTATTATATAATGCCCGGTTGAAAAAAGCAATACCTTTTTTAAAATTTTTTTGGATCCCTGGAAAGCTTGTTAAAAAAGGAGCCGTGCATGCACGGCTCCTTTTTGGGAAATAGTTTACGCAGCCATTTCAACGCTTTTTTGTCTGTCTCTTGTAAAAGCACTCACGGCAAAGGTTACAATCAGGTTCAAAACCATGGCGATGATCCCGGTATTTAAGTCTTTGACTGCTTGCGGCATAAACGGCAACAGCGTCGCAACCGTCTGATTCGTGATCGTCACATAGGAAACGACAAGTTCGCCCGCAACAATTCCGGCAAATGCTCCTGCTTTTGAAATCGGGTTATTTTTCATAAAGCTAAATACGATCGCCGGGAAAAATTGCGTAACCATGCTGTACCCCATCAACAGCAGGGCAACAATGGTTTGCCCGCCGTTAAATGTGAAGTAGAGGGCAATTAAAGATACGACCGGAACCAAGTATTTGGCAACATTGGCCACTTGTGTTTCATTTGCGTTCGGTTTAAATACTTTAAATAAGTTTTTCGAAATCATCGTTGATGCGCTCATCAACAGCAGCGACCCCGGTACCAGTGCACATAACAGACCGGCAGCGCCGATGACGCCGACAAACCAGTGCGGGAAGCTTTCAATAGAAAGAACGAGCAGCGCATTATCGGTTGCTGCTCCTTCAAGTGCCGGCTTTACAGTCAGAATCGCCGCAAAACCGGCAAAGAATACGAACAACAGGATCAACTGATACAGCGGAAAAATCACCGCATTGCGGCGGAACGTTTTTTCATTTTTCGCTGTAAAGGAGGCGGCAAAAGAATGCGGCCACGTGTAAAAACCGAGTGCCGTCAGCAAAACGGTCGAAATGAACCAATATACACTCATCCCTTGGTGCGGGAGCGCAAGAAAGCCGGGTTTTGCCTGGTCAATGGCATGAAACATATCTGAAAAGCCGCCAAAATAATGAACAGGGAGATAAATTCCGAGAAAAACGACGACGGCCAAAACCAACGCATCTTTCATGACGGACGTCCAGGCTGTTCCGTGCACGCCTGAAATCGTGGTGTAAATGGTTACCGCGATCACGCCGATCCAAATGGCGACGCCGGAAGAAATCGAGCCGTAAGAAGCAATGCTGACGATACTGCCGAGCCCTTTTAACTGCAAAACAAGGTACGGGATCATTGCAATAATGCCGATAATCGAAACAAGGACACCGAGAGCGGGGCTATTATATTTTTTCGCGAAAAAGTCGGATTGGGACAACAGCTTATGTTCTTTTGCATAACGCCAAATGGCCGGAAGCAGCCAATAGGAAAGAACATAGGCCAATGAACCGTACCAGAGTATATAAAGCGTCGGGCCCCCTTTGCCGTAAGCCCATCCGCTGCCGCCGAGAAAAGTGAAAGTCGTGTAAATTTCACCGGCGCTTAGCAAGAATACAAACAATGTTCCAAAACTTCTGCCGCCGGTTGCCCACTGTTCAAGGTTCATTTGCTTGCCCCGGCGCGCCCGGATGCCGAGATAGAGTGACACCAGCAAAAAGATGAGGATAACAAGAAGTGCGCTGTTCATTCGGCATCCCCCCTTTGGTTTTTCGGATCGGTTTTATAGATAATGAACATTACAACCGTCGATAAAACAACCCACAACACGGTCCAGAACATGATAAAAGGCATTCCGAGAATCATCGGATTGGTACGGTTTGCAAAAAACATGCCAATGATTAAAGCAAGAAATGGGAGTGATGCCAGGACGAATTTCATTTGAAAACCTCACTTTTTTTAGTGTAAAAGGCCAACCGGTGAAAAAGCGGCTGATCCTTTTCAGGCAGTTAACGTCAGGCTGGCGGCGACGAACGCTTTCACCCCGTAAGGCAATACATCCTCATCCACAGTAAAGCGGGCGTGATGGTGGGGATAAACGATGCCTTTGTCCGCATTTCCGGCTCCAATAAAAAAGAATGTGCCGGGTGCCTTTTGCTGGAATCCGGAAAAATCTTCCCCGCCCATGGTTGGAACGCCGTCTTGAATGGCATCTTCACCAAACGTCTCAACCAGTACTTCACGCAGCTTTGCCGTGACTTCCGGATCGTTAATAACGGGACGATAACCTTTCACGTATTGAAAATCATAAGTCGCCCCGTGCGCTTCTGTTACGCCTTTCACGACGCGTTCCATCAGCCGGATCACTTCTTCCTGCAACGCCGGCTTAAACGTCCGGACGGTGCCGCTGATGAAAACCGAACCGGGAATGACGTTATGCGCAGTACCGGCTATAAACTGGGTCACGGAAAGAACAACGGGATCTAAGGGATCAATATTTCTTGAAACAATATGTTGAAGGTTTGTTACAACTTGTGCGCCAATTGCAATGCTGTCTATTGCTAAATGCGGCTGTGCCCCGTGTCCGCCTTTTCCGTTAATCGTGATGTAGAAAGCATCTGGTGCCGCCATCATCGGTCCTGACACCAACTCGATTTTTCCAGCTTCAAGCGGTGACCATAAATGAGCGCCAATCACCTGGTCCACGCCGTCCATGACACCGGCTTGGACCATTTCTTCGGCACCGCCTGGCAATTGTTCTTCGGCATGTTGAAACAGAAAACGGATTTCACCGGCGATTTGGTCTTTTAAGCCGGCCAGAATTTTCGCGGCCCCAAGCAGCATCGCGGTATGCCCGTCATGGCCGCAAGCATGCATCACACCATCATGCTTTGAGACGAAATCAAATGCATTTTCTTCTTGAATGGGGAGCGCGTCCATATCGGCGCGAATGGCTAAAACACGGCCGGGCTTTGCTCCTTTCAGCCGGGCTACCACACTCGTTTTTGTCGGGCGGGACAACACCAAACCCCCGAAAGATGCAAGCGTATCATATATAAATTGCGATGTTTCGACTTCCTGGAAAGAAAGCTCCGGGTTTTGGTGCAAATGCCTCCGCCAATGGATTACATCTTCCTTGACTTGTTCGACCAATGCATCGATTTTTTCGACTTCCAAAGATAATGCCATATCAAAATCCCTTTCTTATTCTATATTTCTATTTTCTTTATTGATTTAAAGAATTTAGAGTATTATAACATCAAATACTTTTATATTGCAATAACAATTTGGTTTCACTTCTAGCTTTCTTCCAAAAAAAGGGGACTTTCTGCAGAGGAGAGAAATAGGCATCAAACCATCTCCATTGGTTTCCATCAGTGGATAAACACCACTGATGGAAGTTTCACTTATCTTTGTTGCTCCCCCAGTTGCATGAGGGCGCCAAAATATTGTGATGCTGTTGTGAAGCAAATGAAAGCAATCAGCTCACTGATCTCCGCATCTGTTAAATACTCCTTTAAAACCGCTGTTACATTTGGAGATGTTTGCCCTTTGCCCGCAAGAAAAGCTTCAGCAAATCCGGTACATACCGCTGTTTTTTCATCGTAATCAACGGGGTTCGGTTTGCCTTTTGCCTTACAATACAGGCAGCCATTTTTTTGTGCAAGTGTACGCCGGACTTCTTCTTTTAACTTCGCTGATAACCGGCCATCCTTTTCAAATTCATCACTGAGTTTGTTCCAGTATTTCAGAATGGACGCATTATATCCCAGCAATTGTTGAAATGGCGTATTTCCTCTTTCATGTAATGGTATCAGTGTCATGCTCATCCCTCCCAAAAATAGTGTAAAATAAAGCGTGCGGCTTTTACATACCGATTAAAAGGCATTTGATTGATTTGAATTTCAAATTGGAAAGGAATTTGAAGAAATGGATTTCATTGATGAACAAATTATACATGAATTGAAAGAAGATAGCCGGTTATCAATGAGCGAGCTAAGCAGGCGTATTCATCTATCAGCCCCGGCTGTGAGAGAGCGGGTACGACAATTAGAAGAACAGGATATCATTAAACGCTATACCATTGAACTGAACCAAAAAAACTGGGATACCCGATAGAAGCCATCATTGAAGCGACAATTAAAAATAATCGTTATGACGATTTTAAAAAGCAAATATGCCAGTATTCGAATGTTGATTTTTGTTATCGTATTGCTGGTGAAGCATGCTTTATGTTAAAAGCCCGCTTCCACTCATTTGAAGACGCAGAGCAATTCATTGATGAATTGCAGTTATTTGCACATTCTAAAACGAGCTTTGTTTTTTCCAAAGTGGTTTAAAACAAGTGCGCCTATTTCAACAGGTATCAAAATTCCAGGGCCTTTTGCCAAATGAATGGACGTACGCTCCAGGCATGCTGAAATAATGTTCAAAATGGAGCATCTATGTTGACATAGTATACAGGGGGATGGTATATTGAAATTGCGAAGGAGGCAAGGAGATGGAGGAATTGGATATCATGATGGATGCCCGGGATGAAGCTCCCGTTTGCCCCGCCCACAGTGAACGGAAAAGCCACCATTCGGAAAAAGTGAAAAAGAACCTGGTCAGCAGGTTGAACCGTATTGAAGGGCAGGTAAGAGGGGTCAAAGGCCTCATCGAAAAAGATACCTATTGCGACGATGTCATTACCCAAATCGCTGCCATCCAATCTGCCTTAAACGGCGTGTCGAAGATCCTGCTTGAGGGCCATTTGAAAAATTGTGTCCTGGAACGGATTCAAGAAGGGGATCTCGATGTGCTGGATGAATTTTTAGTGACCATACAAAAAACAATGAGAAAATAAAGGAGCGGTTGATCATGGAAAAAGTAACCTTAAATGTACAAGGCATGTCTTGCGAACATTGTGTCAAAGCGGTTAAAGGAAGCGTCGGCGAATTGTCAGGCGTGAAAAATGTAGACGTTCATTTGGCAGAAGGAAAAGTGGATGTTGAATTTGATCCGAATGAAGTGACGCTTGATAAAGTAAAAGAAGCCATTGAAGACCAAGGCTATGAAGTAGCGTAAATCCGGGCAAAACGGGCTGTGCTTTCGGGCACGCTCTCTTTTTTCAAAAAAATATACCTATAGAGGGTATAAAAGGCGTCAGGAGGAATGGATATGGCCGCATCACTACAGGAAAAAAAGGCCGAAAGCGTCACGCTTGGCATTACCGGCATGACGTGTGCAGCATGCGCCAACCGGATTGAAAAGAATTTATCGAAAGTGGAAGGCGTCAAAAAGGTAAATGTCAACCTGGCGACAGAGAAAGCCGCCGTTCAATACGATCCGAAACAGGCGACCGTCGAAAATTTGATCGAAAAAGTGGAGAAAACGGGTTATGGTGTATTAGAAGAAAAAGCGCAGCTCAATATTATGGGCATGACATGTGCGGCATGCGCCAACCGCGTGGAGCGGGCGCTGAAAAAAACCCCCGGTGTTGTTCGCGCCGCCGTCAACCTGGCAACGGAAACGGCAAGTGTTACATACCTGCCGGGGCAGGCAAGCGCTGAACAAATGATTGCCGCTGTAAAAAAGGCCGGCTATGACGCAAAAGTAAAAGGCGAACTCGATCCGGACTATGAAAAGAAGATGCGTGAGAAAGCACATAAAAAGCAAAAAATAAAATTTGCAGTTGGTGCTGTCATCTCCGTCTTTTTCCTGTTGCAAATGATTTCGGATATCGCTATGCATTACGGCGGCGGTTTTTCATTCCATATGAATCCATGGCTGCAGCTTTTGCTTGCTACAATCGTGCAAATTTTTGTCGGCGGCCATTACTACCGAGATGCTTACCATGCAATCCGGGGCGGGAGTGCCAATATGGCCGTTTTGGTTGTGCTTGGGACATCCACGGCCTATTTATACAGCCTTGTCCTCACCATCCTCGGTTCCGGGCGCATGCTTTACTTTGAGGCATCCGCCATTGTGATGACGCTGATCGTTCTTGGCAAACTGATGGAAACGAGGGCAAAAGGCCAAACATCAGAAGCGATGAAAAAACTGATGGGCCTGCAGGCAAAAACGGCTCGAGTCAACCGGGGCGGAAAAGAAATTGAAGTACCGGTTGAAGAAGTCGTCCCCGGCGATATACTTCTTGTCCGCGCCGGGGAAAAAATTCCGGTTGACGGCGTCATCACAGAAGGGGCTTCTTCTGTCGATGAGTCCATGCTGACCGGCGAAAGCATGCCCGTTTCAAAAAAAGCGGGCGATGCCGTCATCGGTGCGACATTGAATAAAACCGGTTCGTTCCGTTTTAAAGCCACAAAAGTCGGGAAAGATACGGCGCTCAGCCAGATCATTAAACTCGTGGAAGAGGCGCAAGGTTCGAAAGCGCCGATCCAGCATCTGGCTGACCAGATTTCGGGTATTTTCGTACCGATTGTCATATTGATTGCACTGGTGACATTTGCGGTAACGTATTTTGCGGCCGGATTCACCCCTGCGATGGTCAGCATGGTTGCTGTGCTCGTCATCGCCTGCCCTTGCGCCCTCGGGCTTGCTACCCCGACAGCAGTCATGGTGGGAACCGGCCTCGGTGCTGAAAACGGCGTGCTGATCAAAAGCGCGGAGCATTTGCAAAGCGCCCATCGCATTACGACTGTTGTACTCGATAAAACCGGCACGATTACAAAAGGAGAGCCGGAAGTAACAGATCTCATTCCATACGGCGGTTTTTTAGAGGATGATTTGCTTGCCATTTCCGCCGCAGCCGAAAAAGGATCGGAACACCCGCTTGGTGCAGCCATTGTAAAAAAAGCAGCTGAAAAAGGCTTGCAACTGCCAAATGTTAAGGAATTCGAAGCAGTCCCGGGCCATGGTATCCGGGTTAAAATAGAGGAAAGAGAAGTTTTGATCGGGAATAAAAAAATGATGCAGGATGCGCATATCCGGATCGACGATGTGATCAACCAAATGGAAAAACTTGAGGAAGACGGCAAAACGGCCATGCTGGTTGCAATGGATGGCGCGCTTTCCGGACTGATTGCTGTTGCGGACACGGTGAAAGAAACATCGGCAAAAGCCATCCGCATGTTGAAAGAAATGGGCATTGAAACGGTCATGATGACAGGCGATAACCGCCGCACTGCCGAAGCGATTGCCCGGCAGGTCGGCGTAGACCATGTGCTTGCGGAAGTGCTACCGGAAGATAAATCCAAAGAAGTGGAAAAATTGAAGCGTGCCGGCAACATTACGGCAATGGTCGGCGACGGGATCAATGATGCCCCAGCTCTTGCTGCAGCCGATGTCGGGATTGCGATTGGAACCGGGACAGATGTTGCGATGGAGGCCGCTGATATTACTTTAATGCGCGGCGACCTAATGGGGATTGTCAACACAATCCGCTTGTCGAAAGCAACGATGCGGAAAATCCGCCAGAACCTGTTCTGGGCTTTTGCTTACAATGTGGTTCTGATCCCGGTTGCAGCATTCGGGTTGTTAAATCCGATTCTGGCCGGAGCAGCCATGGCCTTCAGTTCTGTGTCAGTTGTGGGCAATACCCTGTTCTTGCGCAAATGGCAGCCGGTATAAAACGACATATAGAAAATAAATAAGCCGTTATTTTGGTCGATCAAAATAACGGCTTTTTTGTTTCATTTTTTTGAATGGAGACACCTAATCCGTACTCTGTATGCAATAATATATCAGATCAGTTTGCTTTTAAAAATGATTTGAAATTTGCTGATAACAGAATGGACATGTCCAAATGGATTAACAATGTTTGTTTTAACCGCGGCACTCGTTGTGGAGAAGATTGCATACGGGCAAGCAATCATAGCGGGCATCGGCGGTTTCTCATATGATACTGGATATCCTGGGAGTGGTGAATGAAACTTGAATAGGATTCAAAGAATTAAAAACACCTATTATGCGTTCAATATTTTGTATAACATGGGGATTATGGTGTTTGGCGGGACGTTATATTTATATATGAAGTCCATTCATGATAGTTATGCTGATATTAATCTGTTTTTATCCATTTTTTGGATTGTTGGTTTTATTACGGAAATCCCGTCCAGCGTGATTGCGGATACTTTTGGAAGGAAAAAAACGCTGATTAGCAGTTGCGTGATCAGGAGTATTGGCCTGTTCCTGCTGTTTTTTGATTGGGGAAATATGGTTTTTCTTATTCTAAGTGCGATTTTTACCTTGCTTGGCGAATCTTTAAGATCGGGCACAGTGGATTCATGGATGATAGATAGCATTCGTGAGGAAGAATAGGATTATCCGTTTGAAAAAGTATTTTCTAATAACCAAGTATTCGGGACAACTTTCACCTTATTAGCGGGATATGTTGGTGCACAAGTTTTAGGGAATATCGATTTAAGCTATCCTGTTTTAGCGGGGGCTATTTTACTTTTATGCCCCATGGCCGTAGCCGTATTCTTTATGAAAGAACCGGCGCCGGTGGAACAAAAACAAGCAGGCACTTGAAAGCTGATTCAGCATCACCATGCATTTTCGCAGATGCCTGATTTTAAATATTGAGGCAAAGCTTGCTGGCAAATCGGATTCGTTCAGCAAACCCTAATGATTGGGAAATGAATCATTCGTATCATCAATCCGTTAAGATAAAAGAAGATCAAATTTTTTTGCAATTGATGGAATGTACACCATTGCGCCAATGCGGGATAGATGTTATCATAGATAGAGCATTACCGTGAAACGCGAATGGTTTTGACAATGGAATAGATTGTCTTAAAGGAGGAGACTGTCACCAAGGGATACGTATGTCCCGCGGTGGCAGGCTTTTTTGCTTTCCAGAGAAAAGAAAGGGAGTGGTTTGATGGTAATGGGATTGTCGGTTATTTTGTTATTGGTGCTGTGCCTGCCGTTTACAAAAATAGTGGAAAGGAATCTGGAAGTTTTTTTGTTTGTAATGGGCGTGGCAGCTTGTATTGTCAGCCGGTCATTTTCCTGGCATCTTGTGCAGGAAGCGCTACTGCACCCGCTCAACATTACGATTGCTGTGCTTGCGATGGGGCTTTTGTTCCGCTGGTTTGAGAAACCGATCGAAAAAGGAATCAGTTGGATCAGCCATGCGATGCCGTTTCGTTTGTTTATTGCGCTCTTTGTCATCATACTCGGTTTGCTGTCGAGCGTCATCACCGCCATTGTTGCCGCCATCGTTCTTGTCGCGGTCATTCGTTTTTTGCGGCTTGACCGGAAGACGGAAGTCCGTTTGGTTGTCCTCGCCTGTTTCGCCATTGGCCTTGGAGCTGTGCTCACGCCGATCGGGGAGCCGCTTTCCACCATTGTCGTGAGCAAACTGGATGCGGACTTTTTTTACTTGCTGAGACTTACCGGTACTTCAGTGATTCCGGCTGTCATTCTTTTCGGCGTACTGGCTGCTTTGATCGTCAAACCGGGGCAGTATGCAAGCGCCATGGAAACCGCGGCAGGAAAAGAACCGGGCATAGCCGCGAAGGAAGATGAAGGGCTAAAAACTGAACCGGCTTCAGAATCATACAAGGAAATTGTCATCCGCAGTTCCAAGATTTACTTGTTTGTCATGGCGCTCACTTTGCTCGGGGCAGGATTTGAACCGTTTATTGAAGCCTATTTGCTGGATCTCAGCCCGCTTGTCCTGTATTGGATCAATATGGTTTCTGCTGTTTTGGATAACGCCACCCTTGCCGCAGCTGAAATCAGCCCGGCGATGGGTGATAAGGCGATTCAAGATATTTTGATGGGCCTGCTGATTAGCGGCGGAATGCTCGTGCCGGGGAATATTCCGAATATCATTGCCGCGGGAAAATTAAAAATCTCAAGCATTGAATATGCGCGCTTTGCATTCCCGCTCGGCCTGGCAGCAATGGTCGTTTATTTTGCGATCATCCTTTTCCTGGTTTAAAATAAGCGCTTCGTAACGAAGTCCTTACTTGCCGGCGGGTGCGAGCAAAGATGGAGAAAATGCGGCTGCTGCTGAATATCCGAAACCTGAGCCTGATCGGAAGAAGCAAGCGGTTTTCGCTCAGTAAAAAGCTTTATTCAGCTCTCTACCTCTGCAGCCGCAACTTCATCCATGCCGGAAATATGGCGGTATACATCCACAGTCGTATGTTTGTAGCTCGCCCGCGCCTTTAAATCGACTAAATGGGTTTGATCTTTTAAATCTTTGATCCGGATATTTTCAATAGTAATATGCTGCTTCTCAATCGCATCGAGGACGGAGGGTATGGCATCCCTGTTGCAGACGATCACTTTTATAATCAGGTCTTTATTACGCAATTTTGATTGTGCTGCTTTGCCCATTAAATAGGGCTTGCTGAATAAACAAAAATTCCAGATTTGACAAGGATTTTGGCCACTTTTGTCGAATATAAAGTGTAAGGATTTTATAGGAAACGTGTAAA
>JGI25331J36430_1000086_pt1 | contig 56767 bp, 54 predicted proteins | sample HigsolmetaAR206D_FD_36430 | JGI IMG/M metagenome (IMG submission 36430) | reverse complement strand
TAACGCTTCAATTCTTTTTTGCTCAATGGAATTCGCTCCTGTCTCATACTGACATTTTCACTGAAGCGTTACAATATGACAATATCACAGACGAACAACATGTGATAAAAAAAGTTGTTGACATCGTTTTGGGAAGCAGTTATAATATCAACTGTCGTTAAGCGAAACGCGAAACTTGATAACGTGGCGGTGTAGCTCAGCTGGCTAGAGCGTACGGTTCATACCCGTGAGGTCGGGGGTTCGAGGCCCTCCACCGCTACCATTTTCTTTTTCATTATGATTAAAAACAGAGGTCGATCAGAGCCTCGTTTTTTATCTTTTCTTTTCAGTTGAAAATTTCGAAAAATGGCGATTGTGGCGAAGCGGTTAACGCACCGGATTGTGGCTCCGGCATTCGTGGGTTCGAGTCCCATCAATCGCCCCACGGACCCTTAGCTCAGCTGGTTAGAGCAGACGGCTCATAACCGTCCGGTCGTAGGTTCGAATCCTACAGGGTCCACCATCTCCTTTGGCGTGATTTTTTGTCGCCGCAATGAGCATCGCTCCCGCCGAACAAGCTGCGAATTGTGCCGACGCATCCGGCTTCGGAGCGCGGCTTGCAGAGGAAGGGACAGTGGCCATTTAATTGCATACTTTTTTCATCGTCGCGGGGTGGAGCAACGAGCATCGCTCCCGCCGGACAAGCTGCGAGTTGTCCCGACGCATCCGGCATCGGAGCGTGGCTTGTAGAGGAAGGGACAGTGAGATTTAAACTTTATATCGTCGCGGGGTGGAGCAGCGGCAGCTCGTCGGGCTCATAACCCGAAGGTCGCGGGTTCGAATCCCGCCCCCGCAACCAATTCATTTTGACGCGCGACCTCAGTTTCAAAGGATCCGCGATCGACAACAAGCCTGTCAAAGGGCTTTTTTTGTTTATACGCGTCTGTGGACGGGCATATTTATTGAAGTCCAGTGATAATTTTGGTAATGTAAAAGCGGACGCAGACTGAAATCTGCGAATACTTTACATATTCTAGGAGGGGTAGAAATGGCTTATCAATTGCCTGAACTTCCATATGCCTACAATGCGCTCGAACCGTATATCGACGAACAAACGATGCGCATTCACCATGATAAGCACCACGGGACTTACGTGAGCAAACTGAACGAGGCCTTGAAAGGCCACGACGACCTGGCGAGCAAATCGATCGAAGATTTGGTCAGCGATTTGAACGCCGTTCCGGAAAACATTCGTACCGCTGTTCGTAACAACGGCGGCGGCCACGTCAACCACAGCCTCTTCTGGCAAATCTTGAGCCCGAACGGGGGCGGCGAACCGAGCGGCGCCGTCGCCGACGCGATCAAGGCGAAATTCGGCAGCTTCGCCGACTTTAAAAAACAATTTTCCGATGCCGCAGCCGGCCGCTTTGGCTCCGGATGGGCCTGGCTCGTCGTCAATAACGGCGAATTGGAAATTACGTCGACTCCGAACCAAGACTCGCCGTACATGGAAGGCAAAACCCCGATTCTCGGCCTTGACGTTTGGGAACATGCCTACTATCTGAAGTACCAAAACCGCCGTCCGGAATATATCGAAGCGTTCTTCAACGTCATCAACTGGGATGAAGTGAACAAACGTTACGAAGCGGCGAAAAAATAATTCCGCCTAAAAAGCTTGAGAACACCCGCATGGGTGTTCTTTTTTTGTGCAAATTTCGGAACGGCGTCCGCAGGTGGCGCAATTGTAATAAAAAGTGTATATTTTAAAACGTATCATTCGCCAAGAATTGTATTTGTAAAAAATCTATTAAAAAATAGGAAAAACGTCCGATATATATGACAGAGAGGGGAAAACTGATGGCGGATAACAATAATAAAGTACCGTTCGGACTCGTCAAAAAATTGGTGCTCGGCATGGTCGTCGTCGCTTGCATCACCTATGGCACGAGCGCGTTCTTCATCTTTTACGTTTCCAAATGGTTTGCGGGCGCCATTTCGCAAGGCCTCTTCATTTTGATCACGCTGTTGCTCGGCATCATCTGGTCAGGCATTCTCGGGTATATCGCTGCCCGTGTGTTGACAAAAGCTTTGAATCCGCTGCGCGATGCGGTGGCGAATGCGGCCCAAGGCCGTTTGGACGTTGTGATTCCGAATCCGGGGACGCGCGATGAGATCGAAGCGTTGGCCACGGGTTTCCAAAAAATGATGGACGAGTTCAAAACGATCGTCCAAGGCATCCATATGTATACGGAAAACACGAGGAAGCGCATTCAGGATCTCACTCAGTCTTCAGAAGAAGTCACGAATCAAATCAAGCAAGTCGGCATCAGCATCGACGATATCGCAAAAGGCGCCGAATACGAAGCCGAAACGTCGCAAAAGTCGCTGGAACGGGCGCAATACGGCATGCACGCATCCAAATTAATGGAAGAGCAGGCGACGCGTTCCAAATCGTTGTCGGAGGTGACGATGAAGAATCTCTCCGATAGTTTGGAAAGCATTCAGGAAATGATCAACGGGATTTATGTCATTTGCCAAACGAACGAAGACGCCCTGAAGGTCGCCAACGATTTAAAAGAAGATGCGGATAAAATCAATTCGATCATCGACGTCGTCGCCGAGATCGCAGAAAAAACCCACATGTTGGCGTTGAACGCTTCGATTGAAGCGGCGCGGGCCGGTGAAGCCGGCAAAGGGTTTGCCGTCGTCGCCCAAGAAATCCAAGAGCTCGCCAACCAAAGCGCCGAAGCGGTGCAAGATATCCATAATTCGATCCTGCTCATCCAAGAAAGGGTGGATGCGTCTGTCGCGCAAAACCACCGCCAGGTCGAACTCGGCAACAAGGAGATTGCGCGGGCGCAAACCACCGTCAAAGTGTTGGCCGAGATGAAGTCGTCCGTCGAACAAGTGGCGGACAGCATCGGCGCCATTCATCGGATGATCGGCGATCAACACGCCGCCATGGAAGCGATTGTGGGCGGCGCCGAACAAACGGCCGCGATCGTGGAAGAAACCTCAGCGGCCGTTCGCGAAGTGGCCGACAGCGCCAGCAAGCAGACGGCGCACATTGAAAACATCAACGAGACGGTCCACTCTCTCTTGCGGGATGTGGAATCGCTCCAAGAAGAAGTGAACCGCCTGAAAGTGGCGGAATCCTAAAGGGCCGGTTGCGGCCTTTTTTTATGCGGAAAATATGGGTTTTCGGCCATGGGATAGCGGGCTGATCGGAGAGGCAAGCGGCCGCCGGCTGTGTGCCGGTATATCTCACCGCCTTTGAAGCAAACTATACAGCGGATCAAGGCAAGGGAGTCGACAGGACATGATCAAAACTTGGCTGTTTGCCGCTCCAAAAACACGCGTGCCGAAAGACTTGCTGATCTTACTGGCGATCAGCGGCTTGTACTTCCTGAGCCTCTCCCTCTCCAACACCTTCGTCAACGTTTTTCTTTGGAAGCATACAAAAAATTTAATCGATATCGGTTTCTACAACTTCATGATCGTCTTGTTTCAACCCGTGACGTTCCTCATCGCCGGCCGCCTGGCGAAAAAAATCGACCGTGTGCTCGTCCTGCGCACGGGCATCAGTTTTTTGGCGCTCTTTTTTGTCAGCGTGTTGTTCCTGGGGGCGCATGCCCGGCAATTTTTGCTTCTCTTCGGAGGGCTGCTCGGCATCGGGTACGGCTTTTACTGGTGCGCCTTTAATGTTTTGACCTTTGAAGTGACGGAACCGGAAACGCGCGATTTTTTTAACGGTTTTCAAGGGCTTCTCACAGCGCTCGGGGGAATGGTCGGGGCCGCCGCGGGCGGCTGGTTGATCGCCGCTCTCTCCGATGAGATCGGTTATAAAATCATCTTCGCGCTTTCGCTTCTCTTGTTTGGCATCGCCGTGTTCGCCAGCTTTTTTCTCAAACGGCGCCCGGCGGCCGGCGAGTTTGCGGTCATGCGCATCATCGGAGAAAGAAAGCGTAATCCGAATTGGAATGCCGTTTTGAACGCCCGCTTTTTTCAAGGCCTCAGGGAAGGCACGTTTCTTTTTTTTATCGGCATTTTAATATTTTTGACGACGAAGAGCGAATGGGCGCTCGGCAAGTTCGCCCTGGTGGAGTCGGGCATCATGCTCCTTTCTTACTATGCGGTGTCCCACTTCGTCAAACCGGTTGGTCGCAAAAAAGCGATCTTGGCGGGAGGTCTTCTCCTGAGCGCTTCCGTCTTGCTGCTGTTCGCCGCTCACGGGTTCGCCTTTTTCATCGCGTACGCCGTCGTGACGGCGGGCGCGTATCCTTTGCTTTCGGTGCCGTACATGTCTTTGGCGTACGATACCATCGGCAAAGGATGGGAGGCTGGCGAAAGGCGGGTTGAATACATCGTCGTCCTCGATTTGTTTTATAACGCCGGCCGTCTGCTTTCCATCCTGCTTTTCCTGATCGTTGCGCAAGCCTTTGACCCTCCCTTCATCGCCCTCCGCTATTTCGTCATGGGGATTGGCGCGGCGCCGTTGGCGATGTCCGTTTTTGTCCGCCGCATCGCTCTGACCGATCAGCCCCGCGAAAAGGCGCTCATGCAGCCGCGGGGGATCAAAGATGGGGAAAGCGGGTCGACGGTTTGACGGATTGGCAATAATCAACCCCCAAATGCGCTCGGATTTGTAGTAAAATATATGGACGAACGGTGAATCACCGGCAGGCGTTCACCTGCCGGTCCATTGGCGGTCGTTGAGATGTGATGTTTCAAATGGATGAGCGAAAACGAACGCACGGTTTACGGCGTTGTTCATTTTTTATGCATGAAAAGGGGAAACGAGGTGATCGGGGACGTGGAGGATAATCGTTTGAACAGGAAAAAAAAGAAAAACCACATTCCCTTCCGGCTTAACGTGTTGTTTTTGATCATTTTTCTCGCGTTTTCCACTCTGATCCTCCGGCTCGGTTACGTGCAAATCGTCCACGGCGAGGATTACGTGCGGGAATTGAAAAAGACGCAGACAGTGACAACCAAAATCCAATCGCCGCGCGGCTTAATGTACGACACCAAAGGCAGGCTTCTCGTCGGCAACACGGCCAAAAATGCGTTGGTGTTCACGAGAAAACCGGATCAAGATCTCATCAAACTCGCGAAAAAATTGAGCCGATACTTGGATGTGAGCACGAAAGAGAACGTTTCGGACGGCGATCTTTCCACGTCGCAAGTGACCGTCAGGGACATGAAGGATTATTGGATCGCGACGCATCCTAATATTTACGAAGAAAAATTAAGCGCCGACGAATATGAGAAATACAAAAAGGCCTCCGACGCCAAAGAGAAGGCCAAGATGAACGCATACTATGACAAAGTGCTCGCCCGCATCGGCGAAAAAGAGCTCGGTCAGCTGACGAACGACGATTTGAAAGTGATTGCGATCTGGCGGAAGCTCGAACAGGGCACGAACTTAACCCCGACCTACGTGAAAATCGGCTTGTCGCAGGACGAGCTCGCCCGGATTGGCGAACATTTAAATGAATTCGACGGGACCATCGACACTTCCGTGGCGTCGACGCGCACCTATCCGGAAGGCCACTTCTTTTTCCTCGGCAATATCAAAGAGATTCCGAGGCACGAGGTGGACAATTACCTGGCCGACGGCTATAACCGGAACGATCTCGTCGGAACCAGCAACCTCGAACAGCAATACGAAGATATTCTCCGCGGCGTGCCGATGACCTATACGTATAAAAAGAAAAACGGCAAGCCGGTCGGAACGCCGAAAAAAGTGGAAGGCCGGCGCGGGGATGACCTCGTGCTCACCATTGATGCCGATTTGCAGAAAAAAATCGGGGATATTTTGGAGAATAGGATTAGAGAATTCCTTAGCTCATATGCGCGCAGCGCCTACGCCGTCGTCATGAACCCGCACACCGGCGGCATTTTGGCGATGGTTGGACGCACGTATGATCCGGCCACCGGAAAGTTTAAAGACACGTCGGAAGGCACGATCTTAAACGCCTTCCAATTCGGTTCTTCGGTCAAAGGGGCGACGGTGCTCACCGGGTTCCAAAACCATGCGGTGCCTGCGGGGCGGATCGTGGACAAACCGTTCCGGTTCAACGGCGGCGGGAAATTCAGTTCATTCACGTCGGGCATCGGGGCGGTCAATGTCACGGAAGCGCTGGAGCATTCCTCCAACATCTTCATGGGGACGATCGCCGGGCGCATGGCCGGGTTCCAATTTGCGGACGTCGGTTCGGCTTACAAGGTGAGGGTCTTCAACGGCCCGAAATACGTCCATGCCGTCCATGCCTTGCGCGACGGCTATAACCAATTCGGCCTCGGGGTGCACACCGGCGTCGATCTGCCGTTTGAATCGACCGGATATAACGGCGGCGTTCCCGACCAGCCCGGTAAAATCATGCAATTTGCGATCGGCCAATTCGATACGTATACGCCGCTGCAAATGGCGCAGTACGTTTCGACGATCGCCAACGGCGGCAAACGGATCGCCCCGCACTTGCTGGAATCGGTGCACGCCCCCGGCGACGATCCGAAAAAGATCGGCCCGACGATCAAGACATACCCAACGAAAGTGTTGAACACGGTCGCCAATACCAAACAACAAATCGATCTCGTCCACGAGGGGTTCTATCTTGTCACCCACGGTTCCGGCGGTACGGCGAAATCGCTTGGAACCGGAGTCAACGCGAAATATAAAATCGCGGGCAAAACGGGCACGGCCCAATTGGCCCCCATCGAAAGAGGCCTTTACAACCTGGCATTTATCGGGTACGCCCCGTATGATAACCCGCAGGTGGCGGTCGCCATCATCGCCCCTGAGACGAGGGAAAACCATGTCAACTTGTACATCGCCCAAGACATTTTTAAAACGTATTTCAGCCTGTATCCCGATCAATTGAAGGACTGACCTTTTACGCATGGAACCAGGAGCCATCTCGGCACAGATCGAAAAAAGCGGAACCGGGCGAGGGCGTCGCTTTGCCCGAATGTGTCGACATCTCCCTTGCAAACGAGCGGACAAAGACTCCCGGTTTTATCGTTGCTCGGAAAAAAATTAAAATAGCGGCGAGCTGTCGGCGTGAACAGACGGCGGTAGTTGCATGAAACGGGCCGGATGCCATGGGCGCGGTCCGTGCAAAAATAGCGGGAAGTGGCGCAGCCACTTCCTGTTCTTTATGGACGGAAAGATGAACGAGGAACGGGCGAGAGCCTTTGTCCCGTCAAGCGAGAAGTTCAAGCCGAGCGTCGAAATGGGAAAAGCGCGTCCGCTCCTAATCAAAAGAAGAGAAATGCCTCCCAATGATGTTTAAAAAGCCGGTGTGAAGCGATGCCGAGGCTGAAAGGCCGTTCCGGGCGGAGCTTTACAGAGTTATGAAGAATGGACGGGTTTTTAAAAAACGTGTTCACGGTTTGCCTAACCTTTGATTTTTTGGTGCAGTAGGTTATAATTTTTTTATATTTACGGCCCAGATTTTGGAGCCGTGATAAGAAAAGATGAGTCGAGTCGAGTTGAGCAGAGCGGAGCGGAGATAAGAGGAAAAACGCACGGTTCTTTATTTCATACCCTCATTTCTTTGCCTTCTTTTTCCCCGATTATCGACGCTCCCCTCTGTATACGAAAACGTATACGAGGAGGACCGCCATGAATGCTTACCTTTTTGAACTCACCGATGCGGAAACCGAGAAAGTGTATCAAACCCGTTCCGGACTCACGGTCAAGCGACATATCGACAAAGGGATCGGCCGTTCGGCGATCGAACGCGTGCTTGCGCGCTTGGATCGTGAGAAAGGCGCGTGGTTTTCGAGCGGTGTAGAAGACGGCGAACGCTATGTACGGGGAGCCATCGGCTTCGTCAACCCGCCCGTTGAACTCGTATCGCGCGGCCCATCGTTCACCATTCGCGCCCTCAACCGCCGCGGCGTTTGCCTTTTACCGGTCTTTCACCAATGGTTGGCGCATGAGCCGGCCGTGAGGGACTTGAGGCGCGAAGGACGATTGTTGACGGGAACCATCAAGGAACGCCCGATGGTTATCAATGAGGAGGAACGGACGAAGCACCCATCCATTTTCAACGTCCTCCGCGCCATTCAACAAGGGTTTTATTCGGAAGAAGAGCGGTTTCTCGGCCTTTATGGCGCTTACGGCTACGATCTCATTTTTCAATTTGAAGCCATCATGCGGCGGAAGCCGAGGCCGGCACACCATAGAGACCTGCATCTTTACTTGCCCGATGAACTGTTCGCCGTCGACCACCGAAGCGGGCGCGCATACCGCCTCGCTTATGAGTTTTCGTTCGGCGGGACGACCACAGAGGGGATCGAGCGCGCAGGCTCAGGCGCGCCGCCATCCTTGGGACGCCGCGACCCGGGCGCCATTCCGCCGTACCGGAAAGGGAGTTATGCCGAATTGGTGCGTCAAGCGCTCCCGGCGTTTTCCCAAGGCGACTTATTCGAAGTCGTCCCGTCCCAAGTCCTCCTTTATGAAACGTGCGATCGGCCGCCGTCACGCATTTTCCGCCGCCTTTCCCGGATGAATCCAAGCCCATACGGCTTCCTGATTCATCTCGGGGACCAGCATTTGATCGGGGCTTCCCCGGAAATGTATGTGCGCGTCCAAGGCCGGCGAGTGGAAACGAGTCCGATTTCCGGCACGATCAAAAGAGGACAAAACGCGATGGAAGATGAGGAAAACGTCCGGCGACTTTTGAATTCGGCGAAAGATGAGGCCGAACTGACGATGTGCACCGATGTCGACCGCAACGACAAGTCGCGGATCTGTGTTCCCGGCTCGGTCCGAGTCATCGGGCGGCGTCAAATCGAACGTTACGCCCGGCTGTTTCACACGGTCGACCACATCGTCGGCGAACTCGCGCCCGATTACGATGCCTTGGATGCTTTTATGACCCACATGTGGGCGGTCACCGTCACCGGCGCGCCGAAGCTCGAGGCGATGCGCTGGCTGGAAGCGCACGAAGCGACGCCGCGGGAGTGGTACGGCGGCGCGGTCGGATGTTTGTATTTCAACGGCGACATGAATACCGGATTGACCTTAAAAACGATCAAGCTCGCCGGAGGGATGGCGGAAATGCGCGTCGGCGCGACGCTGCTCCACGCTTCGGATCCCGAGGCCGAGGAGGAAGAAACCCTCGTCAAGGTTTCCGCTCTCGTGCAGGCGCTAAAGAGCGACGGACGCGCGGCGGACACTCGGCAAAACGTCGACCGTCCCGGCCAAGGGAAGCGCGTGCTGCTTATCGATCATGAAGACTCGTTTGTGCACACCTTGGCGAACTATTTAAAACAAACGGGCGCCGACGTCGTTACGGTTCGGCCGCAACCCGCTCGGCAGATGTTGGCGGACGATCCCTCTTTCCATCTCGTCGTTTTGTCACCCGGACCGGGAAAACCGGAGCGCTTTCAAATGCAGGACACCATTTCGCTGTGTCTCGCCCGCCGTTTGCCCATATTCGGCATTTGTCTCGGCTTCCAAGGATTGGCCGAATATTTCGGGGCTCGTCTCGACGTGTTGCCGAAGCCGGCGCACGGCGAGAAATCAACGGTTTACATCCGGGAACGCGATTCACTTTTTGCCGGGATGGGCAAAGCGCTTGCCGTCGGCCGTTATCATTCATTGTTCGTTCCGGAACTGCCGCCCAGCCTGTTGTTGCTCGCGGAAACGGAAGACGGCATTCCCATGGCGTTCCGCCATCGGCAATATCCGCTTTCCGCCGTGCTCTTTCATCCGGAATCGATACTCAGTGCGGCGTCAGGCGGGGGGTTGCGCTTGATCGCCAATTTGATGAAAAGCGTGCCTGATCCCGCCTATACTCGCTAAAAAATGCGCAAGCTTCGTTGTCTTGCCCTGTTTCTGAACGGTCGGCCGGAATGAAGGTTTCGATAAGCCATCGTCCTTCGTGAAGGGTGAAATAGAGAATAAAAATCACCATCTAGAGTTGATATAGATGGTGAATGATTTAAAGCGTTTCTCATATGGGAGGAACGCTGTTTATTTTTCAAAATATCAGGAAATAACGTTGGAATTGTGTTAAAATTATAAATAAGAAATATTTTGTTAAAGGGTTGGGCCATGGGAATTGAACTGGGGGATTCCATAAATGATGGAGGCATCCATTTATGAAAGGCATTTTGCTTAAATTGGCCGTTTTAGTGTCTGCATTGATTTTAAGTGTAGGTTGTTCGAATCCAGACTCCCTTTCATCCAAGAGTAATGGAAGCTCGGTTCATGATAACCAAAAAAATAAGGAGACAATCCAAACCTATTTGAAAAATGAGTTCACAGGACCTAGCGAAGAACTGAAAAAATTATTTAATAAATTTTTTTCAGAAGACCCAACTGCATTAAATGCATATATCAAAGAAAAATATAAGTCCCTGATTCCAGAGGAGGACTATCAAACGTTCGTCAATACCAATGAAGCATTTCGTTGGTTATTGCCTGCATACCAAGCGGGTTATCAATTAAAAATAAAAAATAGCGAAATACAAAAGGTAAACAACAATAATGCCTACACTTTCAAGGTTGAGGTGGAATACAGCAAAGAGGGTGAAACCAAAACGGCTGCCATCACTGGATATATTAACATGAATGACAATGGAAAAATCTCAGCAATACGAGACATAAATGATGGTGGATTCGCACAAAACATGATGCTATCTGCCCCCCAAAGGACAATAAAGTAAGAGAAAAGCGGACTTATTTCAAATAAAGGGATTAAATGTTCTTGAGTTCAATAAGGCAGAAGATGGAGTATAAAACGATCACTAAAAATATTGACCGGTTCCTTTTAGGTTCAACATCTTAAATCACCACCAAAGAGTGAAGCCATTCGCTATAAAATTAAAAGGCGGTTTCGAACCGTCTTTTTTCTTTAGTTTTAGTTTTGGACATATAGAATTCACAATCGATTTCACCTGGCATTTCGTGTGCCAACCCCGGTTGGTGATCGCCATGGCGTCAAATTAACCGGTGAACGGGAAGTTTTGGTTTTAATTTGGGAACGAGTGAGGATGGCGCGTGACGGATGATGACGTGACTAAAAAGCGGGAAGGGCGGGAAACCATCATGGAAATCAACCAAGAAACAATCAACGTTACGCATTTGTCAAGGAAGAATTAACCCAAATCCTGTATCTCCCGTCACGAAAAATTTAAAATACGGGGTGAAATCATATTGACAATGATATTGATAATCATTATCATCCTTTTTAGGAGCTGCACACCATACATAATACAGCACCGGACGAGGAGGAAAAATAGATGTTTGCCAGTCCAAAAATGAAAAGCCGATTTGGCGTATTTTTCATTGGCCTTTTAATATTGGCATTGTTGTTGGCGGGTTGCGGAAAGGCCGGCAATTCTAATGAATCCGCCAACGACAATGCTGCAAATAAAGAAAAAGTCGTCAAGGATGCGATGGGGCATAAAGTGACCATTCCGGCGCATCCGAAACGGATCATCGCCCCTTATCTTGAAGATCCGCTCATCGTTTTAGGGGAAAAACCGGTGGCCCAATGGTCGGTCGCCAACGGCATTCAGGACTATCTGCAATCGCATTTGAAAAACGTGCCTAAAATCAATTACAACCTGCCGCCCGAAGAAGTGGTGAGCTTCAATCCGGACCTCATTATTGTGAGCTCCGAAAGCTTGGTCCAAAAAGGATTATACGAGAAATATTCCAAAATTGCTCCGACGTATGTTTTAGGAGATAAAACCGCAAGCGATTGGCGGAAAACGCTTCTTAAACTCGGGGAACTGCTGAACAAATCCGATCAAGCGAAGAAGGCGCTTCAAGATTACGATAAAAAAGCCGCCGAGGCCAAGGAAAAATTACACCAAGCGCTTGGCGATAAAAAGGTGGCCATCCTTTGGCTGACGCAAAAGCAATTTTATGTCGTCGATCCGACCCGCTCGAGCGGTGCGGTCTTATACCACGATCTCGGATTAAACGTGCCGAAGATGGTGCAAGATCTTCCGAAGGATCCGAACGCGACCTGGAAGCCCGTTTCGTTGGAGAAACTAGCGGATTTGGATGCGGATGAGATCTTTTTGGTCAATAGCGATAAAGGGCAAGGAGACACCGTATTGAACAATCCGGTGTGGAAAAATCTCCCCGCCGTCAAAGCCGGCCATGTATATGAAATGAGCCAGAAGAGCAGTTGGCTTTACAGCGGGCTCATTGCCAACGAACAAATCATCGATGACGTCGAAAAAGCGCTGTTGAAATAACGTTGAAGCCAAAAAACCGAAGGAATCTCCCTTCGGTTTTTTTCAAAGTGTTATAATAAGACTGTATCGCGCAAGGATTTCCATAAAATGGAGTTCCAACGTGAATCATCATCGGTGTTGTGGGGGAAGACAGTTGCGTCATTCAATGGGGAGGTCTCAACAACCTCATGGTGAAGTGCATGTAAAAAGCCGCCCGCTGGCGGCTGTGGCGGTCATCATCGGGGGCTTGGTCGTTCTTGCGGTTGGACTGGCCCTATCCATTTCGGTCGGAGCGGCCGATATTCATCTGTCCACCGTTTGGCAAGCGCTCTTTCATTTTCAATCATCACAGAACGCGCAGCGGGTCGTTATGGATATCCGCCTGCCGCGGGCTTTGGGGGCGGCGATCGTGGGCGCGAGCTTGGCCGTGGCTGGGGCGATCATGCAAGGAATCAGCAGAAACCCGTTGGCGGACTCGGGGCTGCTCGGGCTGAACGCCGGCGCCGCGGTGGCTTTGGCTTTTTGTTTTGCCTTTTTTCCGAAAATACCTTTTATCGAGCTCATATTCTTCTGCTTTGCCGGCTCCGGGTTGGGCGCCCTCTTGGTTTTTGGGTTCGGCTCGATGGCGAAGGGCGGTTTGACCCCGTTAAAATTAACGCTGGCGGGAGCGGCCGTCAGCGCGTTGTTGACCGCCTTAAGCGAAGGAATCGCTCTGTATTTTCATTTGTCCCAAGACTTGGCCTTCTGGATGCTGGGCGGGGTGGCCGGGACGAATTGGACCCAGTTGAAGGTGTTGTTTCCCTTTGCATGCGCCGGCATTTTGGTTGCCTTATTTCTATCCAAATCCATATCCGTCCTTTCATTAGGGGAATCCGTCGCCAAAGGGCTCGGCCAACGCACTCTGCTCGTCAAAATCATAAGTTTGATCGCCGTATTGGTTCTTGCCGGTTCCTCGGTTTCGGTGGTCGGCTCGGTCGTTTTTATTGGGTTGATCATTCCCCATGTGGCACGGTTTTTGGTCGGCGCCAGTTACAGCTGGATCATTCCTTGTTCCGCGGTATTGGGAAGTATTTTATTGGTTTATGCCGATACGGCGGCGAGACTGGTCAATCCGCCGTATGAAACACCGGTCGGCGCGTTGATCGCCCTGATCGGGGCCCCGTTCTTTCTTTATTTGGCCAGAGGAAAGAAGGTGGGCCTATAATGGTCGATGCCTCGGTAAAAAAGAAACGCGTATTGTCGCGACCGGTGTGGATCATGCTTTCAAGTCTGTTCCTAATGATCGTCGTTTTTCTTGTCAGCATGGACATCGGTTACATCAAACTGACGCCCGGCGAAGTCTTTCGCACTTTGATCGGGGAGGGGACCGGTAAACAAAATTTGATTTTATTTGATTTCAGGCTGCCAAGGATTGTCGTGTCTGTGCTCGTCGGCGCAGGCCTAGCCGTTTCCGGGACGATCCTTCAAGGCCTGTCCCAAAATTCGCTTGCCGATCCGGGCATCCTCGGCATCAACGCCGGCGCGGGGTTGATGGTCGCCATCTATATCGCCTTTTTTTCGGCGGAGGGCGGCTCATCGCTTTTCGCGTTGCCGTTTATGGCTTTCATCGGTTCGGGAGCGGCGGCGCTCGCCGTCTATCTCCTTTCTTACAAAAAAAACGAAGGGCTGGCGCCTTCCCGGATGCTCCTTGTGGGCGTGGCCGTCAGCGCGGTCATCTCGGCGGCCATGATTGTCCTGACTTTAAGATTGGATCCCGAAAGCTATCAATTTGTTGCGAGCTGGCTGGCCGGAAGCATTTGGGCCTCCAATTGGTCGTTTGTCGTCGCCCTGCTGCCTTGGATCATCGTGCTTCTTCCATACAGTTTTTTGAGGGCACACGTTCTCGATATCTTGAACTTAGGCCGTCCGACGGCGACCAGTCTCGGCGTCCATGTAGAAAAAGAGCAGTTGTTTTTACTGGCTGCGGCCGTCGGGCTGGCCGGCTCATGTGTGGCCGTGAGCGGCGGAATCAGTTTTGTCGGCCTCATCGGGCCCCATCTGGCGAAGCGTCTGGTTGGCGCGGAACATCGCGCGCTGCTTCCGGTTTCGGCTTTTCTTGGTGCCTTATTGCTTCTCATTGCGGATACCATCGGCCGCGCCGTTTTGCAACCGTCTGAAATCCCGACGGGGATCGTGGTCGCCATGATTGGTGCTCCGTATTTTCTCTATTTATTGGCCAAAACCAGTTCCCGTTAAACGGGTGACCGTTCACAAGAATGAGGTGGGAGAATTGGAAAACAGAGAAATCTATGATGTGACGATCATTGGCGCCGGGTGCGCCGGATTATTTGCGGCCAATTATGCGGGGCTGCGGGGAATGAAAACGAAAGTCATCGACTTTCTTCCCAAAACGGGCGGGTCCGTCGCCGTGTTTTATCCGGAAAAAAACATTTATGATATTGGCGGCATCCCGAAGATTAGCGGTCAACAATTGGTGGACCAATTGTTTGAACAGGCGATGATGTATGAGCCCACCCTTGTGTTGAATCAAGAAGTCACGGACCTCCAACGGGAAGAAAACGGGCTTTACGTTTTGACCACACATAGCGGTGACCGCCATTTTACCCGGACGGTGATTATCGCGGTCGGAGCCGGGATGTATAAAATCCGGCATTTGCAAATAAAGGACGGATATCTGCAGGAAGGCGAGCATATCCATTATGAACCGATGGATTTGAGCGGGATTTCCGGAAGACGGGTGGCGGTGTACGGCGGACTGAGCGCGGCCGTGCAAAGAGCCATGGCGCTTTCGGAGACGGCGGAACAGGTGACGCTCATCCACAACCGGGAGCAATTGAATGCCCTTGAAGAAGAACTGGAGGCGTTGGCGAAGTCGCCCGTGATCGTCAAAAAACCTTATACGATTACAGATGTGCGTGAAGATGAAGAGGGGCGGATTGAAGTGTTCATTTCCGATGCCAACGGAAGGGATGAGCGCCTGGTCGTCGACGACCTCGTTATCAGCCACGGGTATCATTTTGACTTGGAACCGTTGAAAAAATGGGGCTTTACTTTTGAAAACCGCCGGATTCCCGTCAACAACAAAATGGAGACGAAATTTGAAGGGGTCTACGCGGCCGGGGATATCGCCGGCTATCCCAATAAATGGCGACTGATTTCGTCGGCTTTTACGGAAGCCATCACGGCGGTAAACAGCGCGAAAAAATATTTGGATCCTTCCGCGCCTTCCCAAGTCTACAGCACATTTGTAAGAAAATAAAAAAGCGTTGCAGCGCGGCATACCCGAAACAGATCCGCTGAAGGCGGAAAGCGGGACAAAACCATGCGATCACGTGCGCTGGGCGCGGATCTATGGCGGCAAGGCGGGGGTGATGCGGCGTTTTGCAGCGGCGGTAAGCGGCTGAAAAACAGGCAGAAGCGAATCGGATGGCTTGGGATTGGCTAGCGCCATCCCGCCTGCCGCAAGAAACAATAACAGCCGCGGCGAAGGGACTAATAGCAGGCCGATAAACGGCGGGAGCTGCCGGCGGTTAAAGGACGCCGCGATGAGATCCGCATCATGCCGTGACCGCGGCTGTTTTTTAATCATAATAGGCTCTTTAGTCATTCATTTCTGCAACATCTAAATGAAACGTTGAGGGCGTCATCGCCGTTGATGGCGGCAATTGGCGCAACTTTGAGTGGCTCCACCATACGATGGCGATGACCAAAAATCCCGATCCCGCAAGCGCAAACACGATGGGGCTGCCGAAGGTGCTCGCAAAGTAACCGCCCAATAAAGATCCGATCGGCATGGCCACGGCACTCATGCTATAGGTGACGGAACTCACGCGCGCGAGTAAGTGAATGGGCACCACAGATTGCTTAACGGCGCCGAGAAGGACGTTTGAAGCCCCGATAGGTATCCAGGCCAAGCCAAAAAATACGATACTCGGAACGGTCCAGGGGACAATGGCTGCCAATAACCAACATCCCGCCCCGATGATAAAAGAGATAATGGTGAAATAACCGACGCGAAATTTTCCGGCCCAGGAAGATAAGAAGGAGCCGAGCAGAACGCCGATGGACTCTGAAGCTAAATACAAACCATAGATGTCTGCTCCCCCTCTTTGATTGGAAAACGAAGGCAAAACCGCCGTGGAAGCCCCGAGAGCGAAATTGCAGATGATCGAACCCAACAAAAACGCAGCCAGCAAGGAATGAAAAACGATCGAAAAGCCTTCAGATAAATCCGCAAAATAGTCTTTTATAGATGTTCGCGCGCCTGTTTTAATCTCTTTTGACCTTTTATGACCGACGGAAAGGGAAAGCAAACCGAACAGGTAGGCTGTGATGGCAAAGGTGACCGCATCCGTGACAAAAAGGGCCATCGCGCCGATGGTCGCCACCAGCCAACCGCCGAGCGCGTTAAAAACCATATCCATTCCCTTATAAGCAAACGAGAACCATGAGTTCCCTTTCACGAGTTCCTCTTTATTGAGAATCATGGGCAACGCTTTCGTTTCCGACGGGTAGGCAAATTGATCAATAAAGGCCGCCAGCGGAATGATGATTAAAATGAGCGGCACATTTAAAAAACCGAAACCGTAAGAAATCGGGATCAGCGATATTAAAATCAATTGCAATATTTGAGTGGCGACCAAGGTTCTTTTAATCGACCAGCGATCCACTAATGGTCCCGCCACAAATTGCAAACTCATGGGCAGCAACATCAAAAAGCCGGCGATGCCCGAATAGAGCGGATCTTTACTCAGTTGATAGACGAGCCACATGGCTGCCACATAATAGAGGCTGTCCCCCATATTGGTGATCATTCTGCCGAAGAACAGGATCGTAAAGTTTTTCTTCTTCCAAAGCGTATTCATCATCCGGCTTCTCCTTAGATAAAATATAAGGCGCTACCGTGCCGGCCCGGGTTATGGTTAAAAAAACGGCAAATGGAAAAGGGAGCCTCATCGGAGCCGGTCACCTGACGAAGCGGCAGACATGGGGGATTGGCAAACAAGGCGTGATCGCCTCGCCATGCGGACAAGACATTATTGCGCGCAGCGGATGGGTAGCTTTTTGGTTTTCATGTCACCGCCGGGTTTTGATGACGATGCCGTTTTAATGCCCTGGGTTTTCGTTGTTTCTCAAAATCCGTTTATATCTTAGTGTGAAATAAAGCCTTCTTCTTCCGGAAATTCATAGGCGGGCCGCTCGCCTTGGTACTCAAAACCGACCGCTTCATAAAAGGGAATGCCCATAAAGTTGTCTTTGAAAAAGGACACCCATTGCTCTTTTGCCCCGCGTTCGATTTGGTCTTTCGTAATCGCTTCCAACAACTTGCCGCCGATGCCTTCGCGTTTTCGATTGGGGTCCAAATAAAGCACTTACAACTTGGCCGTTTCTTCGTCAATCATTCCCCCTCCGCCGGCACCGACGACCTTACCGCCATCGGCCGCGACGAACCAACCGTTCCACTCATTGTTGATGTTCAAGATTTCATGTTTGAGGCGATCTTCGTTGTAAAATTTTTTTATGTATTTTCGATGTAATGGGGCGGCAACCATTCCTGATAAGTATGTCGATAACCCTCCGAACACACTCTAATAATCCCTTCAACGTCGCCTAATGTGGCTATTCTGATTTCAACCATCGACTTTCCCTCGTTTTCAAAATATATCTATTTTTTGATTATTATATAGTATAGTGGAAAATGGCCGGATCGTAAATGGCTTTCCGGCTTGCCGAGATCCTCAGCTTCCTTTGACGCCGGGGTGACCATGGCGCGAAAGTTGATCAACGATTGCGTTTGCCAGCCGTTTTCATTTCATCAGAGCGGTCGGAGCGTTTCGAGATGGACGGAAAAAAGCGAATCCGGGGACCGCGGGCGATGCTCCGGGATCTATTCCGTCCGCAAGATCCGTTTCATCATGGCGATTTGCCCCCGGTGGTTGGCTTCGTGGTCCAGCAAGTTGTAGAGCACCCATTCCGGTGAGACGCTTTCTTCTCCGAGTGGGCGGTCCGCCGTTGTAAAAACGTCGTCGGGCATGTGTCTGTAAACGGATTCCACGAGAGCCATCGTTTCGGCAAGCAAGTCCAGAAATTCGTCCAACCGTTTCTCGGCGGGAGCCTTCAGGATTTCTCCCGGACGGGTCAAGCCGAACCGGGCTTTTTCCGCCTCTGAAATGGGCTCCCCAAGCACGACGCTTTTCGTCCACCACAACGACACGTTGGCGATGTGCCAAAGATATTCGGCCACACTGTGTGCGGAAGGCGTGATGCGGGCGTGCAATTCCTCGTGGGTCAGGTCGGATAAAATGGCCAATAAATCGGCTCGGCTTTGCGCCAGAGCGGCCAGCCAGCGATCGGCCATCGTCTCATGGTCGGCATGTTCCAGTGTTCGGATTCTCATGTCCACACCTCGATTTCTGCGTTTTGCTTCGTTTTGGCAACATGAATGCCATCGTTCAATGTCCCGGACCGTCCCCTTGGCGGCGCTTGTCGGTAAAGGTTTTTTGACGAGGAGACGGCGGTCAGTTCGTCGATGAGCATGGCTCCCTCATCGCCCCGTTACTACATAAAGATATCCAAAAGTTTCGACAGATGGCAAGCGCTTGTTGGAAATGGCTTTCCCGAACTGACGATTGTTTTTCGTAGCGGTAAATAAAAATGGGCTTTTTGTCTTCGAAGGTTTTTTAATCATGAGGGAAGAGAAAAAAAGAGCAAATGGATAAAGAAGGGGATCGGGAAGTTGCGAAGATCCGGAGAGATGAATAAACGGGCTTTCGCCGCGTTCAGACGAGCGTGAGAGGCCAAAGCGAATCGGGAGGAGCCGCGCCCATTGCCTTCACCGTCATCGCAACGGATTTGGAAGCCCGGCGCCGTCTTTTTCTGTGCCGTTGTGCCGCCAGTCCGGGGGATAAAAAGACGATTTCTTTGATCCGTGTTGGCCAAAGGCGCCGTGCAAAGGCGGGCTGGCCTGTGGCCAGGCTTTTCAAACGAAAACCCCGGGCGCCGGCACCCGGGGAACTTCAATCGGTTTTCAAAAAGATCATTTGGTCGTCAGTTTTTTGGCGATGTCCGGAATCGACATGTCGCTTGTAAAGGTGTATGTACCGAGTTGCAAATACGGTTCTAATTTATGATCGATGACGTATTGAGTGAGCTGATGGCGGTCCTTGATGACGTGTTGCTTTTCAAGGGCCTCAGCCACATCGGAGGTCGTCATGCCTTGCTTGACGGTGATCTTGGCTTTATACACCTTTGGCTGATCGGCGTTTTTCTTATCGTCGTTCGCGGATGACTTGTCCGCCGCTTTCCCTTGATCACCGGATGCCTTTTGGCTTTCGGACGCTTGCCATTTTTCGAAGGCCGCTTTGTCTACGGCGATTTCGCCTTTTGAGGCGAGATAAGCTTCGACGCGGCTTTCCGTGAGCGGCGCCTCGGCTTTTTCATCATCATTCTTGGGTATGAGCTGGTAATAATATAAGGCGACGATTCCCGACGCCAAGAGGATGCCGGCGGCGAAACCGCGCATTCCGTGTTTAGTCAACGCACATCACCTTTTCACACGTCGCGGTCCTCAATCATCAATTCTTCTTCGAGGACGCGGATTTTTTTCTTGATCTTATATAACTCTTGCATGACGGTCACCGAAGTGCCTTCAATTTGATCTTCCAGTTGTTTGATGGAGTCTTCCTTAAAGAAGGAGACGATCAACAAGATCAACCCCAGGACAAACAGTATGAGCAAAAGAAAACCCATGATTAACCTCCCCATTTTATCCGTCTCGGCTTTTTTCCGGCCAACGTCCGGGCCCCGCCATCCCGCGCAGGGAGTGGGACTCTAAACTACTTATATCATAGATTGATAGCGGGACAAAGAGGTTTGGCGAAAAAGAAAGGAAAATGTAAAGGAACGCCGCCGGGATGACGACCGATTTTTCTTTTATTCTCAAGGAGAAAGGGCTTTTAGCCTGGCAAGAAGTGTCAATTCAATCCCATTGGGAATGTCGAAGTTTGCCATATGGCGCGAAAATCGCGCGATTCATCCCGGAACCTTGTACGATGTCCGGATCTTTGGTAAACTATAAGGGTATGACTCAGAGGAACAGGAGGGACGAGACATGCGCGTACTCGTAACTTTGGAATGCACCGAAACCGGTGAACGCACGTACATCACGACGAAAAATAAACGCAACAATCCGGAACGTCTTGAATTGAAAAAATACAATCCGCGTTTGCGTCGTCATACGATTTACCGCGAAACGAAATAAGCAGCGGGTGAAAGCCTGCTGTTTATTTTTTATGGGAAAGCAGTGCGGGAGGATTAAAAAGTGTCGGATAAAGCAACGATCCGGCGGGCAATGAAACAACAAGTGCTCGCCCTTGAAGAAGAAACGTTTCACCGCGGCTGCCGCGCCATCCACGAGCGGCTCTTTCGCCTTGCCGCCTGGCAACGGGCCCATACCGTCGCCGTCACCGTCTCGACGCCCGGTGAAGTGGACACCAAAGCCATCATTGAACGGGCGTGGCGCGACCGAAAACGCGTCGCCGTTCCGATCACCGTCCCGAAAGAAAAACGGCTGGAGTTTCGGCAGCTGACGTCTTTCGAGCAATTGGCCCCCGCGCATTACGGATTGTTCGAGCCGATTGAAGCGGAGACCGAAGCGGTCGCTAAAGGCGATATTGATCTCATTCTCGTTCCGGGGCTCGCGTTTGATGCTTCCGGGTATCGCATCGGTTTCGGTGGCGGCTATTACGACCGGTTTTTGCCCGATTGCCGCGCCGTCAAAGTCGCGCAAGCCTTCGATTTTCAGGTGTTGGATCGGGTGCCGAGGGAGGCGCACGACATCGCGGTGGATCTCATCGTCACGCCGACCCGGCTGGTCCATTGCGGGCCGGGTTTCGATGAAGCGGCGGAAAAGGCGGGATTGAACCAATAGGAGGATCTGCTGCTCTAGGGGAAACAAAAAACAGCGGAAAAAGCCCCAGCGATCCTTGGAGAGAAAGGTGCGCTCTACGGACAGGGCGAAGCTCTGTGGATGAAGAGAGCGCCAAAGATTCTGAACGGGTGAGAGCAAGAAAATGGGATCGAGTCAGCCCCAGGTCGTCCGACGTTTGGACTCTTTAAAAGAGCAATAAAGGAACCCGAGCGTACGGGCATTGAATGGTGGTCGGGCGGAAGCGGCGAAAGGAGGCGAGGGCAAATGGCGGAATCGATCCTTGTCGGCCTTCTGTTGATCGGCGGCGCCTCGGTTTCTTATCAAAAACGCTGGTTGACCGCGGGCGGCGCGGCCGGCATGGTCGTTCTCGGCGCGGCGATTGATTGGGCCTTCGGTTTATCGGGATTATTGATCATTTTTTTATTTTTTGTTGCGGCCAACCTTATCTCGAACGGCGGACGGCCTGCGGAGACGCGCACCGTCGTCCAAGTGTTCGCCAACGGCGGCGCGCCGCTGCTCGCTGCGTGCGCGAACTTGGCCGTTGGCGGCCCTTATTGGTCGGCCGCGTTTATAACGGCGGTGGCCAGCGCCTCCGCCGACACGTGGGCATCGGAAATCGGGGTGAAGTTCGGGGGACGGCCATACCATATCGGTTTGCGCCGGCGCGTCGCCCCCGGCTTGTCCGGGGCGGCGACTTTAAGAGGAAGCATTGCCGGGCTTTTCGGTGCCGCCCTCATCGGCTTTTTCGGTGCCTTCCTCTTACATCGCGATCATCTCGCTCTTTTCTTTGCGGCCGGCACGGTTTTCACCGCCGTCGGTTGGCTCGGTCATTGGCTGGATACGCTGCTGGGGGCTTTCCTGCAAGCCCGTTATCAATGCCGCGCTTGCGGCGTTTTAACGGATGATCGCCGCCATTGCGAAATGGCGACGGTAAAAGTCCATGGGTACCAATGGATGACGAATCACACGGTCAACGCGTTGTCCAACATTGGAGCGGGCGTTTTGGGCGCCGTCGCATCCGTCTGGCTATCGTCCTGAAAAACGGCGCTTGCCTCGATGCGGCGGCGTTCGCGCCTCTCGACGCGGCCGGTCCGGTCGTGGGCGCTTGGATCGTTGCCTCCCGGATATGCGGCGTCTCTGTGCCTTTCTTTCTCATGGCCCGATTTTCCTTCAGCCGTCGCGGCGCCTCTGGACGGATGAGACAAACAATGCTTGCGCGACAGCGGCCGTCCTTTAATCGCCTTTAAAATTTTATCTTCATGTTTCGCCACGCCATCGTCCACGAGCGCCCATCCATCTTCGTCGTCGGCCTTGCCCAAAAAGAGGCGTTTGGTCCGTTGCGATGACGGTTCATGCCGTGCCTTTCCTCGTTTTCATCAGAAAAAATCGCGCGGATAAAACCGGGAAACCGTCGCATATTATTAGGGAACGATACCACACTAAGGGGCGAAAGGCATGCAACGGTTTTTGGTCCGCGTGATCTTGCTCGCAATTTTAAGTTGGTTTTTATATCGCCGCCGCGTTCGGCTTTGGCAATTCATGCTCGGCATAGAGGGCATCCGCCGATTGTTGCCGGCCGTTTCTCTGTCATGGCGCGATTTCCGGCAATGGGCGGGAAAGCGGATGCTTAACGGGCTGGAAGAAGGGGTCGGCCGCGATTGATTCGCGTATGCGGCCTTAAATGTTTTGTTTCAACAGGGCGATTTCACCGGAAGCCAGCCGGATGACGACGAGTAAACGGTCGTGGCGTTTGCTGTAGAGGATGATCGGCATGAAGCTGTCAATGGGGCTTTCAATGCGGCCATCCGAACGGCGGACGCCGAGGGCGTATTCCTTGTACAAGCCTTCCCACAATTGCCCGATGACTTTATTCGTCTTTTTTTGGTTGAGGCCGGGCAAAGATTGGTTGGCAAAGACGTGAAGATAGGTGAGCGGAAACGCATCGTACGCCTCCGGGCGGAAGCGGTGCTTGCTGCTCGCCTTCTTTATGATGGCGTCCATTGTTTCATTTAAAGCTTGAGTTTTGGCGCGGTACCATACCTTCGCTTTTTCCGCAATCGGAAAGCGGAACGCCGAAAAAGCCCCGTCGTCGCCGGGCATGACGGCCAGATGGTCATAAGACATCGCCAGTTTGCCCCGGATTCCGTTTTGGCCATGCGTTTCCGCATGATGGACCGTGATGGCTTCCAAGACGCCGGCCTCGTGAAAGCGTTCGATTTTAGCTTGATGAATTTCGGCGGTTTTCGTTTTCCATTTGTTCGCGATAGCCACCAATCGGCGGTCGCTGAACAAAAAGGAAACGTCTTGGCGCAAATAGGCGGCGCGGTTTGTTCGCGAAGACGCCAGCCAGGATATGTCGTAACGCGACGGTTCCGACCGTTGAAGCAGGAGCCGGGTGTTCTTCTCCAAAAAGAAAAGGGTCGGATCATCGGGGAAGTAGGTAATGCTCTCTTCGGTATCCGCGCGATCGCGATGGTCCAAATAAAGAATGAGCGCCGTCACAAAGGATACGGCCAGCAGTCCGAGCCAAAAGCCGAAGGATCGGTTGCGGTTCGAACGTTTTTTTAACCCCTCTTTCGCCCGCCCCATCATCCCGCCTCCAAGTACATCGAGTTTGAGCCTGCCTTTGTCCCAATATATGCGTGAATGGACGACTTATGCCGGGCGCGTCTCCCTTCTAAACGCTCGAAAAGGGGAGTATTTTAAAATATGATCGGGGAGCGCCGCACGGCGTTTGGGCGGAAGACCGCGATGCGCGGATCGCGCGGCAAGCGGGCCGTTCGCCACGATGCGCCCGTGAACCGGACTTCGCGGGTGCATTCCGACGTCCAATGGGAACGAATTTGTGACAAAACTGAAAATAATGATGAAAACGTTTTCTCTTTTCTCCCGATCCTTGATAAAATATTAAAAAGGAAACGGGAGGGCACGGATGTTGGATTTTTGTTTCATGAGGACGGATACGGGATACGACATCATGATGCTCGCGGTACGCAACCGGGACGGCAGCTATCGGATCTACCGGCTGGACGGATCGAAGCCGGCAGAAGGGCCGCTCTTTGAAGAGAAGAATCCGGATCGCTTACGGGAGCGCATCCGCGAGTGGTGCCGCGACCATTTGCCGGACGACATGGCGATGATGCGGTTTACGGTCCCGGCGAGCCGCGAGAAGGCGGTAAAAGTGAAAAAATTTTTGCGCGACCATAATATCCCTTTTGAAATGAAAAATTTTACGTTTTACGTGCGCAAACGCGAATTCCAACGGATCAAAAAAGACTTGGAAAAACTGGTCGCTTCCGGAAATTGAACGGTGCAGCCGGGGACTTCGTCATGGGGAAAAGGCGGGAGACGGGCCGTCGCGGCGTTTGCATCTTCAGAGGAGATATTCCATTGGACAGCCCTTCGTCAGAGCGAGGCCGGTGATGAACCATGAAAAATGGAGACGGGTCAGCCCGCCTCCATTTGTTTTGCGCTGAATCAGCTTCCGACCGGTACCCCGCCGCCGTTGAAGCTGTCCCAAATCGTCATGATCGAAAACCAGCCGAGAACGGCAAAGGCGATCAACGCGTAAACGGCACCGAAAAAGTTCCGTCGTTTGACTTCACGGAAAATCGCGATGAGACAAAGAATGGCGATGATCAGGAAAATGATGCCGACAATCATGTGTTGCCAACCTCCTTTGTGGACGGGTTCGCACAATATGTATACGCTTCTATTCTAAACCGAATGCCGATCTTTGTCGAGCTTTTCCGTTCATTTCGGTAAGTTTGAAAACCGCTTATGATAAAGTTTAACCGATGTTTCCGCTTTCTAGTCGAACGGATCGGCAAAGCATCAAAGCGCAGGGTTGCCGGCGTAAATCGGACGAAAAGGCAACAATGGGCTTGCCGAACGACTGTGATAAAGTCGGTGGCCGCGATCCGGTCCCGTTGCGGCGGAAGGGGCGGATAGAGACGGCGGCCGGTTTGACGACGCGGTCGCTTGCACGTTCTTCACAAGCGCAGACCGGTTGCCGACGGGTGAAGGCTCCTTTATTATGTTGGAAGAAACATCAACGTTTTTGGACGGAATGGAGGAGATGGGCGTTGAAATGGACGCAATTAGCGCTCGGACCGATTGAGACGAACGGCTACATCCTTGAGAGCGAAACGAAAGAGGCGGTCATCTTTGATCCCGGCGACGAAGGTGAAAAGATCATCCGGTTCATCCGCGAGCGCCGTTTAAAACCGCTGGCAATCCTATTGACCCATGCGCATTTCGATCATATCGGCGCGGTCGATGTCGTGCGCGACCATTTTCGCGTGCCGGTTTACTTGCATCAAAAAGAAGCCGATTGGCTTTGGGATCCGGACAAAAACGCCTCGAGCGGCTTTCCGTTGATCGCGCCGGTCAAAACCCGTCCGGCCGATCATCTGCTTGCGGGCGAAGCCCCATTAAACCTCGGCCCCTTCGCCTTTCAGGTTCTGGAAACGCCCGGGCATTCGCCGGGCAGCGTCTCATATTATCTGAAGGAAGCGGGCGCGGTCTTCTCCGGAGATGCCTTGTTTTACGGCAGCATCGGGCGGACCGACCTCTATGGCGGCGACCAGGCGTTGCTTCTGGAGTCGATCCGAACCAAATTGTTTGCCCTTCCGGATGATACCGTCGTTTTGCCCGGCCACGGTTTGACGACGACCATTCGTCATGAGAAAGCCACCAATCCGTTTTTGACGTAGAATGGGAAGGCGTGTTTGCGATGGCTTGCGCTCGGAAGCTTTAAGCGGCAGAAAGCGGGCGGAGTGTAACCTCCCATCGTTTGGATCAGGCGGAAGGCCGGACGCACGGCGGCGCCAAAGCCGGCCGGTCCGGATCATGTAAGCGCTTGGTGATAGGGAGGGGAAACGCCGGCGTTGCGGTCTCGTTCGCTTCCGCTTGCCCGTTTCGCTGTACTCAGGGGCGAGGCGGGACGGGTTTCCGCAAGCCTCCTGTACGGCTGGTCACAGCGGCGGCCGGCGCGCCTTTGTTGTGAACCCCCTTTTCATTTGCTCATAAGATAATACGAATCGATGAAAAGGGGAGATGATGGTGGGCGATAAGAACTACTTGAATTTCCTCGCCAAATTTGGGGTTTCGAGCGCGCATCCCGGCGGGTTGCCGCTGACGCGCGCCCTTTTTGACAAGATTCCGTGCCGCCAAAACGAACACGTATTGGATGTCGGTTGCGGAACCGGCGAGACGTCCGTTTATTTGGCCAAACGTTTCGGCTGCCGCGTCACGGCCGTGGACATCCAACCGTTAATGGTCCAGCATGCGCGCAACCGGGCGCGGGCGGAACGGCTGTCGATCGACGTCTACCAAGCGAATGCGGAAAAGCTTCCCTTCGCCGATCGCTCTTTTGATAGGGTCGTTGCCGAATCCGTCACGGTTTTTACAAACGCGGGGTTGTCGCTTCCGGAATATCGGCGCGTGTTGAAGCCGAACGGGGTGCTGATTGATCTGGAGATGACGGCGGCGCGGCGATTGACGGATTCTGAGGCGGCCGACGTCAAAAAGGTGTATGACATCGATCGCGTCCTGACGGAAGCGGATTGGTTGGAGGCATTAAAGGGTGCCGGGTTTCAGGATATCACCGTTTATACTGGCGAGGATTTGCTTGATGCGGAAGTGGATCTCCCGGACGCCTCGGGATTCGAATTCACACGCGACATTGATTTGGATGCGTTTAATGCGTGGTTCGGGCACATACAGATCATGGAGAAATACAGCAGGATATTGAATTATCGCGTCTATGTGGCCAAGGCGCCCATAGATCGGCGAGCCGATGAAGCAAAATAAGCCATCGCGACCGATGGCTTGTTTTATTGAGCGCCTCCCTGCGGCATCATAAAGGCAGACCAATATGTAAATCCGATAAAAAACAAGGTGAGATAAGCGCCAAAAATATACATATACGTGCGTTCCGACAGATTCAAATAACCTAATGTCAGGAAAAAGGCGGTATTGGCGAAAAATAAAAGGGACATCGGGATGAGCCCGCCCGCCAGAGCCATGACGGCGAAGGTCAACGTCCAAAAGGCGAGCACTCGGAACATTCTGGGCATCGGTTTCCCTCCTGATCAACGATTTTCCACAATTGCAATTATAATTTAAGGTTTCGCTATTGTAAATCCCTTCCGAAGTTGTCGTCTTCCTTCATATTGTAACCGCACCGGCCGTTCTTAAACCGACGACATGGCTCAAAAACCTTTCTCTCATTTTTTCTTGTTTAATTCATGTCGATTTAGGGAATCAATTTAGATGAAGAGTAGGTTTCTAGGAGGGGGTATATACGGTGGCTCGACTCGTCTTTTACACCTATCCGAGCTGTACCTCATGTCGGAAAACGAAAGCCTGGTTAAAGCAACATCACATCGATTATGAGGAACGCCACATCTTTAAGGAAGCGCCCGGCAAGGACGAATTGATGGAGATTATCAAACTGACGAAGGAAGGCGTCAAGGAAATCCTCGCGACGCGGAGTGAGACGTTTAAAAAACTGGACATCGACATCGAGGAATTACGGGTCAGTGAAGTGCTGCAGCTGTTGCACGACGAACCGCGCCTGCTTCGGCGACCGATCCTGACCGACGGCGAAAAGCTGATCATCGGTTTTAACCGTTCGGGCTTGCAAAAGTTGAGCGAAGCGCATTACAAACTTTCCTCCCAACATGTCTCATAACCGAGAAATCCGCCGACACGGCGGACTTCTTTTTGCTTGGAAAAGCGAAGAGATGATGGATGTCATTTCTTAGGAGGCACCGGCGCTTCTTTCCCGGTTCGCTCTGGACAAAAAACGGGCACCGGTCCGTGTGCGGGATCCGTGCCCTCGTCTACCGAAAAAGCTTCGGGCGCCAAGGCAGTCTGAGGCGGGTTCGTTTGATTCGGTTGGCATAGTGGCCGAGCGCGTTCGGGAGAAGCCCAAACATTTCGTTTCGGAACGCGGTTCGGGATTTCCGTTTCGCTTCTCTGCGTCTTTTGCGCTCGCTTTTCGGTTGATTCATGTATCGGACAAACTGTTCGGTGAGAAATTTAACGTAATCATCCGATTTCATCCGCATCACCGTTCGCTATTATGCCCAAAACCGTTCGTGCCTAACCAAAAAACCGATCATTTCATCGACGACGGTGTCCACCGACTTCATGGTCGTGTCGACGATGTAGTCCGCTTCCAGATAAAAGGGAAGGCGGCCGGCCATCAAGCGAAAGACGTGCGCGGTTTCGCGATTTTTTAAAAGCGGCCGGGAGCGATCGTTTTTCAAGCGGCGGATGGCCATATTGGGATCGACGTGAAGGTATATGACGATGCCGTGCTCTCTCATAAAGCGCCGGTTCGTTTCATCGAGGACGATGCCGCCTCCGGTCGAGACGATCACACCGGCTTTCGCGACCGAGCGCAGGATGCAGCTTTCATGGCGCCGAAACGCGGCTTCGCCTTCCTCGGCAAAAATGGCCGGGATCGATTTTTGGCAAAACTGTTCGACCAATTCATCTGTGTCAAACACCGTCATCGACAATCGCCGCCCCAACTCGCGCGCGATGGTGGATTTGCCGGCACCCATGAATCCCGTCAAAAATATGGTCTCCAAGGTTAATCCTCCCATTCTGTAATCGTTTCTGCATTCGTGTCAATCTCAAAAACGACGGATTGCGGGGCATGCGGGGGATCCGTCACGCGAACGTTGATGCGGAGCGTTCCCTCGGCCGCGGGGGTCGTCGTATAATCAACGCGCGCGTGATCCAATGTGAAGGTACCGGAGGGCGGCAAAGCATGGTTTTTGCGCCACGAATCAAGGAGCTGGCGGGCCGCCGTTACCTTTAACTGCGTATAGCGGACGGCGATTTCCCGTTTCGCCACGAAATCCCGGTCGTTCGCGAGATGGTCGATCGTGTTGACCGCGTAAAACGCAAAGAACAGCATGATGATCATTGCGATCGGCAGGATGAAACCGCCTTGATCGTTTCGCTTTCCGGTTTCTATTTTACCATTTTTAGCACCACCCAATGGTAGGTCCTCCCTTCCGCATCCGTCAGGGATATCGAAACGTCATTGGGATGGACTTGAAAATCGACGGAACGAACGTTGCGGAGCAAGATTTCGTAGCCTTCCCCGTTGACGCTGCGGCGCAAGTTCGTGCCAATCAACTGATAATCGACTGTGTTGCCGTCTTCTTTGAAAACAAGCCGGCGGTCACTGGATGCAAAGTCTTTCCCGCCGGCGAGTTCGTCATTGATCTGTTGAAAAAAGATCAAGATGTCTTTGCGCTCCGTCGTCCGATACGCGTGATCGCCGAGGACGGCCTGGGCGACATTCGCAACCAGCGCCGCCGTCACGGTCAAAATGGCGAGCGCCATCATCGCGGAGAGGAGCGTGTATCCGCCGTTGCGGTTCAACGCATGGCGATTCCGCATGCCTCGTTCACCCTTTGGCTTCGATCCTGCCATACCACGCATAATTCAACGGTATGCGGATCGACTTCTTTCCATTGTAAGTCGTAAGCCGTTCCATTGACGGTGAGCCGTTCGTTTTCTGCAGAAAGCCCCGCGCTCCATTCGGACAGTTCATTGTGGATCAGGGTGAGCGCGTATTCCCTTTCACTGACCGCCCGGCGTTCAACCGTTGCGCGCTGTAGAATCGGGACGAGGCAAGAGAGGCAAACCACCAAGACAAGCAGGGCGACGGTGACTTCCACAACCGTAAATCCTTTTTCACGTGACGGGTTCGACATAAAATCTTCCTTGGCCCAAGAGGATGACGAGTTTGTAGGCGTAGTGGGGGCTCTGAATGAAAAGGGTTCCGGCCTGCCCTTGGACCGTGCCGCGCGGCGTGAAGCTCACGCTGAGCGCGTGCGTGCCTTTTTCAAAGCGGATGTCTTTTTCAATCGGAAGTTGTTTGATCGGTTGTCCGCCCAAAAGGACGTACACCAAATGGTTCGCGTTGTTGAATTGCACGTTCACGTAGCGCTCTTCGGCAATGGCCGTCATTTGCGCGAAATTTAACGTATCCTCGAGCAGGCCGACAAAAGCGTCTAGTTTTTGCCGTTCCTGAACGACTCCGAATTGATGAAAAGCGATGGGCAGAACCATGACCATGATCGTGATGACGATGAGCATCTCAATCATGGTGACGCCTTGCCCCCCTAAGCGTTCAGTTGCCACCATCCGATCCCGCCTTGACGACTTTTCCGTTGACGAGCGTCAGCGCCACGCCGTCGGGGCATGTGACGGAGTCGACATAGCCTTCCGAAACGAGCTCATTGAGGTTGGTCAATTCGGTGTCGTGAGCGATGTTGTAGGCGGCCACCTGGCTTTGCACGAGTTTGATCGTCGCTTCGCAGCTCTTTTCTTTGACGACCTGATTGGATTTCGTCATGCTCGGGATGGCGATCAAAAGCAGGATGGAGATGATCATAAGGACGATCAGCATTTCGATCAGCGTGAAGGCCTCTTTTTTCTTTAGCAGGGAAAGCTGAATCACCGGTACAACCCCTTTCAAAAGGTCATGAAAGCATTACAGGCCGTTCAAAATGGTAAACATCGGCGTGAGGATGGAGAGAAACAAGCCGATGATGAGCCCGCCGAAGAGGACGAAGAATACAGGCTGCACCAAGGAGAGGGCGCGGGTGGTCTTCTCTTCGAAGGCGCGAATCATCATCTCGCTGTAGTCGAAGAGCGTCTCACCCAGGCGCCCGCTGACATCGCCGTTGCGGATGACCGCCGGCAAATCTCTCGCATAAAATCGGCTTTGCGCGATGATGTCGCTGAAGGCGTGACCGTCGTTCAAAAGTTGGCGCAGTGCACGGGCCTCCGATTTAAAAAATCGGTCAAATGGTTGAGCTTCCATGAGTTTGAGGGCATCATTGACGGACAGGCCCACCCGGAGCAAACCGCCGATATGAAAGCTGAAGGTGTAAGTGAGGTAAAGACGGAGGAAAGAGGAGAGGATGGGAACGTATAGTAATTGCGCCATTCGTCGTTCGGGAGGGATCTTTTTGGCGTAAACGACGGCGAAAAGGATGAGGATCGCGGCGGTGATGAGTAACGATCCGTAAATGGCGCGCGAGTGGCGAGAAACATAGAGGAGGAATCGGACTCCGGGCGACGATTGGATGTCCATGGCGCTGTAGAGTTGTTCAAAACTCGGAAGCAGTTGGTCGAGCACGACATAAACCATGACGGCAAAGATCCACAGCAAAAAGAGCGGATAGCGCATCAGCTTATTCATTTTTTCTTTTTGTTGTTCGCGAACCTTTAAAAAACGGCCGCTTTCAAGAAATCCCCTGGGAAGTTCGCCGGTATGCGAAGCGAAGTGAAGAAAGCTGCAGACGTCGTTCGGAAATCCTGCGCGTTGAAAAGCGTGGGCCATCTCATCGCCCTTTGACAGCTGTTCCAGCAAGTTGAGCAAGGTCTTTTTTACGGCGGGAGGCTGTTCGTAGTGTTGGAGGCGGATGGCGTCAGCGAGGCTGTATCCTTTGTCGAGACAAGTGCCGACGCGGGTGAGAAAATCGGCTTGCTGGACTTTTTTCCATTTCCTACGAAGAGGCATTGTGATCACCAATTGGCAGCGCATCGCTTGAAGGGGCGACATACCCCAGAGCGGCCGCCTGCCGATAGTAGTCGTCCAGTCGCTTAAAGCGGCGTTTGGCGCTCGAACCGTTTTTTAACACATCGTGGAGCGGAAGGCCGGCCAGAATTTCGTAAATCGCGGTGCGGCGGTGGTTCCGTTGTTCCTGATGAGGGCAGTCGGGGGAACAGACGGGACCGCAGCGCGGACAGCGGATGTGGATCAAGCGTTGCGCCACCACTCCGACGAGCGTTTCCTTCAGATCGAACCGCGGGATGCCGAGTTCGAGCAAACGGTGGATCGCCCCGATGGCATCGGAGGCGTGAATCGTGGAGAAGACCAAATGCCCGGTGATCGCCGCCCGTACAGCAATTTTCGCGGTTTCCAAGTCACGGATTTCGCCGATCATAATGATATCCGGGTCGTGGCGGAGGATGGCTTTGAAGCCGGTTTGGTAGGTGAGATCGGCCTTTTCGTTGACTTCCATCTGGATAAAGCAGTCGTGGCGCTTTTCGACGGGGTCTTCCAACGTCACGATTCTCGGATTATAGCGCCGTTTCGCCGCATGAAGCATGGCGTACATGGAGGTCGTTTTTCCCGAACCGGTGGGACCGGCAAACAAAATCAATCCGTTTTCATAGCCAAGCAAGGATTCCAGCTGTGCGGCCGACTCTGAAAAAATCGATAAGTCGTTCAGTCGGATATCGGAGGTTTGGGGCAGCAGGCGAATGACGAGGCTTTCGCGGAGTGCGGCGGGCAAGGTCGAAAAGCGGAGGTGGATGGGTTGATGCAAAATGACGACATCGAGCGAACCAGATTGCGGCCGCCTCTTTTCACCGATATCCATCCCGGCTCGGAATTTGAAATGGTTGATGATGCGTTCGGCAAAGTCGCAGGATAAGATGTCCAATTCATAGAGGTGATCGTACACGCGCAGTTCGATGAGGGTGTCGTCCTTTCGCGGAACGAAGTGAATGTCAGAGGCGTTGATGCGAAGCGCGGTTTCCAGCAGTTCTTCACTCTTCTTCTCTACCTCATTCAAACGTTCACCTGCTTTCTTGTTAATGTGGTTTGCGCTTATTAAGATTCGACATCAATGGACAGATTCCTGCTTTTTATAAAAAATTTTTTCCGATTTTGCAAATTATTTTTCGACATCATACCCTTGATCATCCCCCGCCTTTGTATCCCTTCCGAATAGATGGTGGGGCGGATCGGTGGCTTTTTTCGGCAAACGGGCAAGGGCTTCCGCCATCCGTTAGAGGGAGGATGGGGGGCATAAACGGAATGAAAAAATTGTTTTATTTGGAGTTTAAATCATTTCTGCGCTTGCTTCATTAAATAGGACCCATGCATCGCATTGCTTCTATAAGAAAAAAACGCCCGGAATGGGCGTTTTTTTTTCGGTTTATGAATGGTAATATTCGACGACCGCCTTGGCGATCGCGTTCGCGACCTTGGTTTTGACCGAGGCGCTTCGGATTTTGTTCAGATCCGTTCGATTGGAAAGAAAACCGATCTCCAACAATACGGCGGGCACGGTATTTTTTCTCGTTACGTAAAGATGGTCGCTGATGACGCCGCGATTTTTACTGCCGAAGGCGCTGGCGACTTCTTTTTGAACGAGTTGGGCCAACGCTTTGCTTTGTTTCGGATATTTGTTCACTCCGGGATAGTCGGTACTGTTGCGGTCGTTATAGTGGGTTTCCGTTCCCCTTACGTTTTTGTTGGACGACCAGTTGTTATGTAAAGAAATGAAGAGGTTGGCATGGCTTTTTTTCGCGACATCGACCCGGCATTGCAATTCGAGCACTCTGTTGGTTCCCGAATAGCAAGCCCGATCCGTAGAGCGCGTCATGACTACTTTCGCGCCCTCTTTTTCCAAAGCGGATTTGGCAGCGAGGGTGTAGCTCAAATTGTAAATTTTTTCAAAGCTCCCATCCAAGGCAACAGCGCCGGGATCCCGTCCGCCATGGCCCGGATCGAGAACGATCACTTTGCCTTTCAACTTATTGCCCGTCTTGGTTGCGCTTTTGCCGGAAGCAGTCGTCTGAGCCGGTGTCGCGGGTTTTGACGGTTTAGCGGGTTTCGCCGGTTTAGCAGCGGGATTGGCTGCGCCGCCGGTGATGATGTAATCATCACAAACCCATCCGGACAAAGAACCGCTCGCTATTCGATACCATCCGTTTTTATGCTCTTTCAGAACCACCTTCTGGTGATTGTTTAAACGCCCGACGACGGCGTACTTTGTCGAAGGCCCTTTGCGAACGTTCAAACGGCCGCTTTTGAGTTTGACGTAACCGTAAGTCGTCGTTTTGGAGTGGGCGGATTCGGATGGGCGAATGATCAATTTCTGGCCGACATAGATCCGGTCCGATTTAAGATGATTTATACTTTTCAATTGCGACACGGAGATGCGGTATTTCTTTCCAATGGCATAAAGCGAATCGCCTTTTTTGACGACATAGATGGTCGCCGGCGTGCTTGATTTTGCCAATCCATAGGCCGGAACGAACCACGCTACCATAACGGATAAAATGATGCCTACGCTTAATTTCCGCATCAAAGGGCCTCCTTTCTTTGTTGCTTTTAACAATTAAACTATAAAACTTGTGACATGAGTTGTAAATATTGGATTAATTTGTCGAATCATGAAAGAAGATTAAATAAATGATAGTTAAAATTAAATGGAAGATGGTTAAAATCCTTAAACCTTAAGTGGCATTGAACTTGATGAAGGAGGCGCTAAAGAGAAAATACGAGCCGGCGGTTGGTGAGAAGGCGATGTCTTTGCACATTCAGAATGGTAGAAAAAGAGGAAGAAGGGAGGAGTGAATAGGCCATTTCAGCGGTTGCAAGCGGAAGCCATGGATCTTAGGCATTCGGCCCCCCGCCTTTGAGATGACGAGGCTTCAGGTTCAGATTTCGGACAACGATGCAATAAAAAAGGTCTCCTTTTTAAGAAGAGCCCGCCACGATCGGAAGGGCCGAATAGTTCCCCGGGCAAACGAAGACGACGAAATAATTTCATTGAGGGACTAAAACAGCGATAAGAATAGGATGAACGCACCAAAGGCGTTTTTCGAACGTACTAACCGGTTGGACATAAAGCTTGGGTGCCCTATAAAGGTGAAATAGCGCTGCGAAACCGTGTGAGCGTTTCCGCCGCCACGGGTTTCACCTGCGGTCATAAGAGCAAGCGGCGCGGTCCATGGCCCAACACTTTTTCGGTTATACCTGCAAACGGTGTCTCAGGCTTTCCATTGCCATTTAAAAGATTTAAAATGGTATCGGTTGATGGTCCGCAAATGAGCCATCGTGCGGAAAATACCATGGCACAGATTGTTTACGTGCCTTTGCCAGTGAACATGGAGAGGTGTATAAGCGTGCTATATATCGATAACGAAGGCATCCATGATCCGAGAATCAATTTAGCCATCGAAGAGTACATTTTAAGGGAACTGGATCCGGACGAAACCCATTTGCTCTTTTATATTAACGATCCGTCCATCATCATCGGAAAAAATCAAAATACGATCGAGGAAATCAATACGGATTACGTGGAAGAACATCAGATCTACGTCGTACGCCGGCTGTCCGGGGGCGGCGCCGTGTATCATGACCGGGGCAATTTATGCTTCAGCTTTATCACGAAGGATGATGGAAACAGCTTTCATAATTATAAAAAATTTACGGACCCGATTGTTCGCGCCTTGCATGAAATGGGGGTACCGGCCGAACTTTCCGGGCGCAACGACATCCTTGTCGACGGCAAAAAGATCAGCGGGAACGCCCAATTTTCAACGCGGGGACGGATGTTCAGCCACGGGACGCTTCTCTTCGACACGGACATTGAAGCGGTCACCAAAGCGCTGAAAGTCAATAAAGAAAAGATCGAATCAAAAGGAATAAAATCCGTCCGCCAACGCGTCGCCAACATTTCGGATTACTTAAAGGAAAAGATGGACATCGAAACCTTTAAACAGAGGATCCTCCATTCCATTTTTGCGGGCGGTCCCATCCGGCAATATCGCTTGACGGAAGACGATTGGCAGAAGATCAAAGAGATCTCCGAAAAACGCTACGCCAATTGGGAATGGAACTACGGCCGTTCGCCAGCGTTTAATGTTCGGCAAACCAAGCGGTTTCCCGTCGGTTCGATCGATGTCCGCCTGCAAGTGGAAAAGGGCATCATTGAGTCGTGCAAGATATACGGGGACTTCTTTGGTGTCGGCAATGTGCGGGACATCGAAAAGCGGATGGAAGGCGTTAAATATGCCAAGGATGACATCCGCCTTGCCTTGCGCGATGTCGATATCGCCCATTACTTTGGCCCCATAGCCAAGGAAGATTTCATCGATCTCGTTTATTAGATCGCGCCCATCCGCCGGGCCGTCCGCGGTCGACGCATTCGTGCCCATGGTGCCCAGATTGATACGAAAGCTTTTCCGCGGCCGCAGGCCATTGCCATAAAAGCCGTGGGTGCTGACGGAAACTTTAAGGACCTCGCGCTTGAACGCCAGACAAAGATTCGCTAGAATTCCATAATAGATTAAAGATCACGAAGCCCTCGGGACATTGCTTCCTGAGGGCTGTTTGCGTTGCGCCCGGTGCAGATCCTCCAGCGAAGGCCGACGCTTTCTTCCAAGCCCCCTTTTCCGTACGAAGGCGGAGAAAGCGAATGCCTGTTCTAGGCAAGAAGTGAAAGGGCCTGCAAGTTTTTCGAACAGGAATGACCGAATGTTCTCCCACGTCTTATGTGATCGATGTCAATTCGGTATTTACACTTATCCATCCAAGTAGTATGATAGTGACGTTCAATCCAAATAACCGATTCCTAAATCGCTGAATTCAAGCTTTGAAGCGGGGGAACCAACGCGGCGAAGGCCGCACGGGGTGAATCCTAAATTTAGGTAGGGTGACTCGTCACACCCGAACCCGTCAGCTAACCTCGTAAGCGTTTGAAGAGAGGAGAGTGTTGTCTATGGAACCGCGAGGTCAGGCATCTCTCGGTTTTTTTTGTTAATTTTTGCGAAACCTAAATTTGATCTTTGCTGATTTCTGTTTGCCCCATCCTTTAAATTTTCAAACTGAAATAGCTGTATGAAGGTGTTGTAAATGTTGGCGAAACTGAAACGCTTTTTAATCGGCAGACCGCTGAAAACCAATGAATTGCAGGAACAAAAGCTGAATAAAATCAAGGCGCTGGCCGTTTTGTCTTCCGATGCGTTGTCATCGGTCGCCTACGGTCCCGAACAAATTCTCATCGTTTTGGCGACCGTCGGATACATGGCCTTTTGGTATTCCTTGCCGATCGCCCTTGGGATTTTAATCTTGCTCGTGGCGTTGATTTTATCCTACCGCCAAATCATCTACGCTTATCCCAACGGGGGCGGCGCTTATCGGGTCGCAAGAGAAAATTTGGGAACCAATTACGGACTGATCGCCGGCGGTTCCCTGTTGATCGACTACATCTTGACCGTTGCGGTGAGCGTTTCCGCGGGAACCGATGCCCTGACGTCGGCTTTCCCCGGCTTGCATCCGTACAATGTGGCCATTGCCGTCGCATTGGTCATCGTCATTACCATATTGAATTTGCGGGGCTTGTCGGAATCCGCGACCGTTCTCGCTTATCCGGTCTATTTGTTCATCCTCGCGCTCGGCTTGGTCATTGTCTGCGGTCTCTATGATATATTGACCGGCCATGCGACCCACGGTCATGTGGCGGTCGTCGGCACGCCGGTCGCCGGCATCAGTCTGTTCATATTGTTAAAAGCTTTTTCATCGGGCTGTTCGGCGCTGACGGGGGTTGAAGCGATTTCCAATGCGGTGCCGAACTTTAAAGATCCCGCTCCCCGTAACGCGGGAAAAACGTTGGCGATCATGGGCTGCATTCTCGGCGCTTTGTTTCTCGGCATCATCTATTTGTCCTATTGGTACGGGATTGTTCCTAAAGCGGATGAGACGGTGTTGTCGCAGCTGGCTTCCCACATATTTGGGCGAAATGGCATCTATTATTTCATTCAAGCGACAACGATGATGATTCTTGTTATGGCCGCCAATACGGGATTTTCAGCTTTTCCGTTGCTCGCCAACAACATGGCGGATGACAAATATATGCCCCGGCCGTTTACGGTGCGCGGCGACCGTCTCGGTTATTCCAACGGGATCTTGACGCTTGGTTTCGCTTCCATTTTGTTGATTTTGATTTTTCACGGGAACACGGAAAATCTGATTCCGCTTTATGCGGTCGGCGTTTTTATTCCTTTTACGTTGTCGCAGGTCGGCATGATCGCCAAATGGCTCAGACAACGTCCCAAAGGTTGGGCGGTCAAGTTGGTGATCAACCTGACGGGCGCGCTCATCTGCTTCTTTGTCCTTATGACGTTCTTTGTCACGAAGCTCGATAAAGTGTGGATGGCCATCCTGTTTATTCCGGGCATGCTATTCATATTTAGAGCGATCCATAAGCACTATCTCAATGTCGCCGATCAGCTGAGGATTCCTTTGGACAGTGAAATGCCCGTGATCACCAACCACATCGTTGTCGTCCCGGTGGCCGGCATCACCCGCGTGGTGGAACGCTCGATCGCCTATGCGAAATCGTTATCCGAAAACGTCGTCGCGGTGTACATCGGCTTCAGCAATGAGAGCATCAAGGAAATGGAGAAAAAATGGGAGGCTTGGGATTGCGGCGTGCGTTTGGTGACGATTCACTCGCAATACCGGAGCATCATCCACCCGCTCAGCAAATTCATCGATACGATCAAATATAAATTTAATGACGAACATACGATGATCACCGTCGTCGTGCCGCAGTTCATCCCGAAGCGTTGGTGGGAAATGGTGTTGCACAATCAGACGGCGCTGCTCATTCGCGCTTATTTCATGCGCACCAAAAACGTCGTCATTTCGACTTACCCGTATACGTTTAAAAAATAAAGGCGTTCACGGGGGAGGGATTTTCGCGCTTACCCCGAACTGAACAACTTCAGGATTTATACGGTGAAATCCAACGGTGTGCCGAACGGAGACCGTTGGATCGGGTAAAAATGAAATCAGCCTCCGAATCGTTATGGAGGCTGATTTTTTATGTCATCAGGAACTAAAAAGGGGCTGAGCGGCGGCCCGCATTTTGCTGGAACGCGTCCTAAGAAGAGGCTGTGAAGCGCCGCGCGGGACACAACAAAAGGCCGTCTGTCGCCTCGCTATTTTCATGCACCCGTGTCCAAGAGGAGGTGACGGAACGGCCGCTCATCAGGATTCGGACTGTTCGACGTGCGGGGCATCGCCGGAAGCGGCGGGATGGTCCATCTTCCGGACGGCCACTTCTTTGATTTGGTGGCCTTCGATGTCGATCACTTCAAATTCGTAAGGATAGTAAGGGATGACGGTCCCTTTATCGGCATCGATTTTATGGGACAGAATCCAGCCGCCGATCGTGTCGATTTTGGAATCGTCCAAGTCAAGGCCGAATAAATCGTTGACTTCGGACAACAGCAGTTTACCGTCGATGATCGTCGTTTCCGCATCGACGTTTTGCACGGTCGGTTTTTCTTCAAGGTCGTACTCGTCCCGGATGTCGCCGACGATTTCTTCGACGATGTCTTCCACGGTGATGATGCCGGCGGTTCCGCCGTATTCGTCGACGACGAGCGCCATGTGGCTCCGGTTGATTTGCATTTGCCTCAGCAAGGTCGTGACCGGCGTCGTTTCCATGACATTCGTGATCGGGCGGATGTACTCGTCCAAAGACCGCTGTTGATCATTGATGATGTCGTGGAACATGTCTTTGATGTTGACATAGCCGATGATATGGTCTTTGTCGCCTTTGGCCACCGGATATCGCGTGTATTTTTCTTCCTTGATGATTTGGATGTTTTCGGCGAGCGGACGGTCCGCGTACAGGCAGATGATCTCCGTGCGCGGGATCATGATTTCCCTTGATAGGCGGTCGTCAAATTCGAAGACGTTGTTGACGTATTCCATCTCGATCTGGTTGATTTCTCCGCTTTTATAACTTTCGGCCAACATCAAGCGCAATTCTTCTTCGGAGTGGCCGTGTTCCGATTCCGAAACGGGACGGATGCCGAACAATCTCGCCACGCCGTTGGCGGAACCGTTTAAGATCCAGATGAAGGGATAGGCGATGCGGCTGAATAGGATGAGCGGGCGGGCGGAAAACAGAACGATGTGTTCCGCCTTCTGAATGGCAAACGTTTTCGGCGCCAATTCGCCGAAGATGACATGCATCATCGTGACGACGAGAAAGCCGAAAAAGCCGGATAAGGCCATGGACAAAGCGCCGGAAAAACGAAACGATCCGAACAATTTTTCAATGAGATGGCCGACCGCCGGTTCCCCAAGCCAACCGATGCCGAGAGACGCCATGGTGATGCCGAGCTGGCAAGCGGAGAGGTAACCGTCGAGGTTGTCCAAGATCATCCGTGCGGCTTGTGCTTTTTTATTGCCGGCTTGCGCCAACTGATCAATGCGAATTCGTCGAACTTTAACGATGGAAAATTCGGCAGCCACAAAAAACGCGGAAATCAGAATAAGTAGGGCAACGATGAGTAGATTGATGGTCTCCAAACTCATCCTCACCGGCAGCGGTGAGGATGTCACCTCCTTATGTATATCGTTTCTTGCGGATCGGGGATTTATTCTGAGGCCCTTCGGAATGATGATGAACCGTGACCGCTTATATCTAGTATTATAAAATAAAAAAAGATCAAACGGGTATTGAGGAACGCGGCGGTCTGCTCCGGACCGTTTCTACGAACTTATACGATCGTACAGGGCGCAAGGTTTCCATGGTTGGTTGTCCGCCGTATAACCGTTATCCGGCAGCTGAACAACTCATCTTGCCCTTCATTTCCCGGGCAAGCGCAGGAAACGACAAAACCTAACAGGCTTAGGAGAGGCATTCGTTTCTTTTGTGGGATCGCAGCGCGGGTGATAGCGGAGCTTGGCGCGGCGCGTCGGGAAAACGCGAATTTTTGGATAGGTTCGAGGGGAAAGAAGACTGTACCGCAAGTCGCCGGAATTCCGTTCCATTTAATGAGAGTACGGATCATTCGCAGGGGAAAGACCGAAATCAGCGCCTCATACGGTGTGCCTAAACAAGGCCCGCCGTCACACCGATGCTATAAAAATTTTATCCTTTTGTCGGTTCAAAGATTGATAAAAAGAAGGAAGTGAAACGGGACGGGAGATTGATCTGAGCATGATCACATTTAAGATGAACCGGCCATCCCCATTTCGAGGCGTTTAATGGATGGTCAAAATTTCCACCCGCCGGGCCCTGTGCAATTCTGTAAACAGGGCTCAGCGGGTGAGTGTAGGGCAAACGGTTTGATCGGGCCGGGCGCGCATGCGGCTTTTAACCGATGAGGTCACCGGCCGCTTTGACTTTGATGCGGGTCGCATTCCCCGGCAGATAGGCGAGCGGAACGTCCTCCACATCGACGATTTGGCAGGTGTCCGGCCGGGCCCCCGCCTGGATAGCATTGGCGATCGCATGCCGTTTGGCGTCTTCCAAGGCGGCGCTTCTCGGAGTCTTTTCCAGCGAATAGACGCGTTCGATCTCGCCGCTCACTTGGGCGATGGCGGCGCCGATGGCATTGGCCACGTTGTAATGCGCCGGCCGGACGACGCGTGAAGCGCCTTTCAAGTCGTCGGGCAAAAGCAGGCTGCCGCCGCCGGTCAGGATGACCGGCACGGAGGCGTCGTTCACTTTCATGCGGTCGATCGCGGTTTCAATGGTTTCCACGGCTGTTTGATAAATGGTTTCCAATAACGCGCGGTCCAAATGTTTGACGCGTGCGGGATCGCCGATCGACGCGCGCCCTAGAGCGACCGCGACGTCGGTGAACGTCAGCGTGTCGCCGCCAAAGACGAGCGCCTTTTCCGTCAGGCGATAACCGACGCTGTCCGGGCCAAGGGTAAAGCGCCCGTCCGTTTCGATGTGGACGACCGTGCCGCCGCCGATTCCGACGGAAACAAGGTCGGGCATGCGAAAATTGGTGCGCACACCGCCGATTTCCACGGAAACCGCGGATTCCCTCGGGAAACCTTTGGCGATCACGCCGATATCCGTCGTCGTCCCGCCGACGTCGACGACGACGGCGTCTTCCAACTCGGTTAAATAAGAGGCGCCGCGCAAACTGTTCGTCGGTCCGCACGCGATCATAAAGATCGGGTATTGGATGGCGTAGTCCGCCGACATGAGCGTGCCGTCGTTTTGCCCGAAAAAGGCCCGTGAGGAAACGCCTTCCTTCCGCAACGCCGCTTCAAAGCCTTGAACCGTCTGTTTGGCCACGCCGATTAAGGCGGCGTTCAAGATCGTGGCGTTTTCTCTCTCCAACAGGCCGATGCTGCCGATGTGGTGCGACAGTGAGACGGGAAAGTCTTCCCCGAAAACGTCTTTAAAGACGGCTGCCGCCCGTTCTTCATGGTGACGGGAAACGGGCGAGAAGACCGAAGTGATCGCCGCGGCATCGATCTTTCCTTTGAGCGATTCGGCAAAGCGATAGATGCTTTCGGTATCCAAAGGGGCGATTTCCCGGCCGTCGAATTCATGACCGCCTTTTGCGATCAGCACGTGACTGGAGAACACCGCTTTCAAATCGTGGGGCATCCCGGTCAACGGCTCGACGGCGAGCGTGGCCGGAGCGCCGATGCGGACGATCGCGATGCGGTTCAAGCGTTTGCGCTCGACGATGGCGTTGGTGCAATGCGTCGTGCCGAGCATGGCGTATTGGATACGAGCTCGGTCGATTGACGCCGATTTGAGGACGGCGTTCAGCGCCCTTTCGATGCCGGTCGTCACGTCTTCGGTGGTCGCTGTTTTCACTTCGGCAACCACATGATCGTTTTCATCCAGGATGACGGCGTCCGTATGGGTGCCGCCGACGTCAATGCCGATTCGATAATCAGCCAATGTTTCCATCTCCTTGCTTGTCATGGTGCATGGTTTTGTATTCCGCCATCCGTTCCTCAACGGGGCGGTAATCGATGTCGTAGCCGAAATACTTCGGTCCGGCCACTTCGATGCCTTTGGCCGTGCGCCATTTCGGGTGAGCGGGGAAGGCGAGGATATCGACCCGCATGCCATACTTCAAGCGGTCGCTCGTCATCGGCGTTCCCGTGTCGTTATCAAGGACGACGATCAAGTCGGGGGTGGACGCCAGGACGTGCGAACCGTCTTGCACGAGCAAATATTCATTTTGGAAATACAGCCTGACGTCTTTCGCCTCGCCGGGCGCCAATGCCGCAAAACGGGCTTCGCCTTTCGTAAAGCCGCCGTCCAGCTTGCGGGTGACGTCGACGATTTTGCCGGAGAAAAGCAGGTGGCCGTTTAATTTTTTTAATAAAGCCGGGACGGGCGAGCGGCTTTCGCTTTGCGCCGCAAGAATGGTGCGGCCGACGTCTTCGGCGAGCGACAAGGTATAAGGAATGGCGCTCCGTTTCACTTGTTCGGCGGTTAAGGCGTAATCGCTCATGGCCGCCGAAGCGCCCATCTGAATCGTCAAACTCCGCGCCAGCCGTTCGGACCAAACGGCGTCGACGGGATTGAACAACACCGTATTTCCTTTTTCATCGGCCATGGTGACCGGTTCGGGCGCGAGTCCGTCCAGGTAAAACGTGACCATCTGCGCCTCGGGAAACGCGCGGCCCATGGCATCGGCGTCGACGACCGGCAAGCCTTTTTCCGCGGCGACGGCGAAAGGAATCAGCGAATTGACGCCGCCGATCTCAATCGGCATGACGGCAGCCGCTCGTTTGCCCGTGTAGGTTTCCATCATTTCAAGAATTTTGACCATTTCGCGACCGGACGGGATTTTTTCCAATAACACCGTCGGGGCGCCGATCATGGAAATCGGAACGACGAGATCGTCGGGCGACAGTTCTTCAGGCGCCACCAACGGCACCGGACCGTATTTATCAATGGCTTGCAACGCCATCAGCTTGCCGATGTACGGGTCGCCGCCCCCGCCTGTTCCGAGCAGCGTGGCGCCGACGGCGATATTTTCTATTGCTTGTTGATCGATGTTTTTCATGCTGTCACACCTTTCTTTTTTTCGGCGGACGGGGGATTGTCGCCCTCCGCGCCGTTCGGCATGCCTGTTTTTGTTTCGTCAAGCCTGCCGGATTCCATAAAAATTAGGGAAAATGACATGATCCGCCGGACAAGATTCAGGGTTCATTTACACCGGCCGTTGCCCATAACCGGCTGCGGCGATCATTCCGTTATTTTGGCAGCGGACGTTGGTACAACGCGTCGGCGGGCGAAAAGGCCGGTACCGATTTGGATAACGGTAGCGACCAGAAAACCGTCCAACGCCGGGACCGTCGTTAAGGTGAACCAGCCGAAGCCGCCGGGGGCAGGGGTCGTCGCAAACGCGACGGCGGAGGCGACGATCCAGCTCGCCACCGATCGGAAGACGAGTTTATGAGTTTTGGATTCATTAAAATTGAAGCGCGCCGCATCGACGAAGAAATATTCACCGACGTAAACGCCGCCGAGCGGTGAAATCAATGTGGTGATGATCGACAAAAAGGCAATGAAATGATCAAAAATGCCAAGATAAGCCAACAGAGTGGCAATCAGCCCGGCGATGCAAGCGATCCATTTCTTTGCCGCCTTCGTAAAGACGACCGAGAATCCGAGACTGGAAGAATAAAGATTGGTCGTGTTCGTCGTCCATTGGGCCAGGGTGAGGACGATGATCGCCGGGATGCCCAGCCCGAGTCCGATAAAGATCTCCGTCAAATTGCTTTTATCGGTCAGTTTGGAAAGAAGGATGGCCACGACGAGCATAAAGCTGTTGCCGATGAGAAATCCGACAAATGCGGCCAGAATCGCCTCGCCTTTGGTCCGAGCCCACCGCGAAATGTCCGGGGAAATGACGGCGCCGACAACGAAAATGCCGATGACGAGAGACACCGCCGTACCGAACGGAAGAGGATGGATCGGCCGCCCGTGGACAGCATCCCAGCCGTTGCGGCCAATCGCCAACGCGATCGCCACGAAGATGAGGACGACTAGGAGCGGTACCGCAACGACGCTCAATTTTTCAATGGCCCGGTAACCGTAAATCGCGGTCGTCATCATCAGCAAGCCGCCGATGACCGCCAAAAATTGCACATTCCAGTTCAATCCCAATACGGTGTGCGTCACCTCATGGGCGTTTTCCGCAAAAAATCCCGTTTGAACCCCGAACCAGCCCAACAGGGACACGCCGATGATCAATGAAATGAGCTTCGCTCCGTATTCACCGAAGAGCTGCCGGGTCAAAAGGGCGGTGGACAGTCCGGTAGCCGCACCGACGTAAGCGCACGCGGAACTCATGACGGCCAAGATGAACGAACCGATGAAAACGGCGGCGAGCGCACGGCCGAAACGAAGTCCGTTGCCGATTTCAACCCCCAATAGAACGGAAGAGAGATCGATGCCGATCGCGATCCAGACGGCGCTTAACCGGTACCACGCTTGTCTTTCTTCCTGGGGGACAGGTTGTCTTTCGTAATCTAAGCTCTTCATTTCTTCCACTCGGCTCCACTCCTCTGATTGGAATTCGTCAGTCCGCTCCAAAAAACGGACCAGATCATATGCAGACGGCGATGAAATTCTTCTTTTGGATAATAAAACATTTCCAGAAAGACCCCGTCCATTAAGCATAAGAAGGCCGCGCGCAGCGTTTCCGTGTCTCTCTGTGCGATCGCTCCTTCCTTCATCAAACGTTGAAAGAGATCGGTCAGCAAACCGGAAAGGAACGTCTCATGCTGATGAAACAGCTCATCCATTTTGGCCTTCAAATGTTGGGGCGGCACGAGATAAGCCTGTTTAAAAAAGCGGGTCATTTCGACTTCTTGCTCATGGAATTCGACCAGCCCCTTTATAACCGAAAATAATTGTTCTTCCGCGGACAAGCCTTCCGCCGCTTTGGCCTTTTTTTTCACAAACGCGTAATGTGACTTTAAGACGTGGCGGAAAGCTTCAAGATACAAATGGTCCTTGTTTTTGTAGAAGGCGTAGATGGAGGGGGTCTTGATGCCGCACGATGCGGCGATGGCCGATAAAGGCGTGCCGTTGTATCCTCCGTCGCCGAAGTGTTTATAGGCCGCCATGAGCAAGGCATCTTTGGTCGACAATTCCGCATTCACCCCCTTTTCAAAACCTAACTAATATTAGTTTGGACACATTTTAGTCCAATGTGATAGAAGTTTCAATATGTATCGAAAAATTTATATCTAAATTTTTTGAAAGCGTATACAAAAATAAAAAAACATCTGGGTGATGTAATAAAAAAGACCGTTCCAGCGAACGGCCGTCAATCGAAGAGATCTTCAAACATGTCCAGAACGGATCTTTTCTTCCTCCGCTTGTGAGGATGGGCATGATGTCCGTGCTCCCGTCGTTCACGATGATCGTCATAATCGCTTTCATACCATTGATGAAACGGCTCGCGAATTTCTCTCACGCCCTCGAGGATTTTCTCCAATTCCCCGCGATCGAGCCACACGCCTTTGCAGCTCGGGCAAATGTCGATCATGACGCCGTCTCTTTCCACTTCCCGCATTCGGACTTGATCACAAACCGGACAGAACAAGCAGATCCTCCTTATCCTTCTATTGGTAAGTCCTATTTATTATAACATGCGGATCCGCCGGTGTTTCAAGGGCGGTGGGCTCATATGGGACATAAGAATCCTTGGTGCTCTCCGCGGATGGTGCGCCGGAAAAGGAGAAACCGGAACGACGCCCCCTCTGCATCAGCCGAACACCGCCGCCGTGGGGAACGCGATGAGGAAAGGCACTGAAAACGGATCGCGGCGGATGGGATCCATGAAAGAATAGGGCGTTTCGGGCATAGGCGCGTATCTGTCCCGCTTATGCGGGACCGCGTCTTATGATTCCGTCTTTCGCGAGCGATCGTTTTGGTCGGGACGCCCTTCAAGCATGACGTCAATCGTGCCCTCGTTATAAACGTCCTTCAGTTGTTCTTGGGTTACCGCCAATCCCGAAGAGGCATCGCCGGCCTCCTCATCGATCGGATCCAGCCATTGGGTGACGGGTTTGGGTTTGTTCGGACGTTCGGTCACGGTGATTCCCCCTTTGTGATGGACGCTGTCATCGTTTGATATAAAACGGTCTCCAAAGCGGGAAAGGCCCGCTTGATCGGCTTGAGCCATCCTTTGACATCGCAAAGGCGGGTCCCCAAACCCTCCAGCAACGCCTGACAAACGGACAGGCTTCAGGTCAGACGCTACGCCTTTCCCGCCATCACGGTGAACAGCGCCGGTATGGTTATGGGCGTGGCGCCCGCTTTTATTGTTCCCCCGCTTTTTCGCCTTTCATGTACCTTTGCGGTGAGATCGCCGCATGGAAAGTCAAACCGCTACCGGAGGAAAACAAGAGAACCGATCGAAAAGCGGCGCCGTTCAGAACGCGGTTCCGGTTAAATAGAAGAGGCCGCCATTAATGATGGAAACATGGATGCGCGGCTTGTATTGCTCCATCAAGGCGTCCCGTTCCTTTTCGAAAGCGTCGCGATAGGCGTCTCCCTCCATGTCTTCGTAAAAGCGCTCCAACAGCTCCAGATCATTTCGCAACTTCTCTCGCGCTTCCAGGGCCCAAGCGTCGTCCTGGCGGTGGATGAACGCTTCGATGACGGCAAAAAGCCGGTTGACCGCGCTCAGCGGTTTGATCATCGGCGCCAGCGTATAGCAATAGTCGGGGATCTTCGGGGAGAGGGGCAGCGCTTCGACCGTTTCCTGAAAGGCTTTGACGATGGTGCCGTTGAAAAGATTGATGCCGAGGGACATCAATTCGTCCCTTTTTAAATCGCATTGAAAGCTGATTTTGAAATTCAAGCCGAGCCACGGATAAAGGGGAAGGTTGCCGCCGTTCGAACGGGCGTTTTCATAGAGTCGGACATAGCGGCCCAATTCTTTAGATAACGAAAAAATGTGGTGGAGGCGGGGGGAACCGAAATGAACGAATTCCCCCTCTTCACCCGCCGGATCGGTTTTGAACGCGAGCGTTTGCGTCTCCGGCCGCGCTCCGATTTTTTCGACATAATGCCAATAAAACGGCCGGTTCATAAGTTTCTTGTCCATTTCAATCGTCAGTTTCACTTTTATGAAGCGGGGGCGCAAATCCAAGATGTCGCACCCCGATGCGCGGAAAAAGTTTTCCAAATAACTATGAATCGCTTCCTGTTTCATCGAGCTTGAGCGCCTCCTTTTCCGCGAGTATGACGCTGGCGAGGTTGTCCATTTTGATGCGGATTTCACCGTCGGAATCGGAGCTTTCGAAAATGTCGGCGATTTCGCGGTCAATCTGTTTAATATCGAGACGGGTCAAAATTTCTTCCAGCTCGCCGATCACGTTCTCGAACAAACGGATCTTGTCGTAGAGCATGCGGAGAATGTGCTCCTCGATCGTGTTTTTCGTCGAGAAATTATAAATGTGGACGTCGTGTTTCTGCCCGAGGCGGTGGATCCGCCCGATCCTTTGTTCAATCCGCATCGGATTCCATGGCAAGTCGTAGTTGATGATGTGGTGGCAAAATTGCAGGTTGATGCCTTCTCCCCCCGCCTCCGTCGCGATCAGCACCTGGGCGTTTTTTTCGAAGAGCGTGCGCATCCAATCCTTTTTGCTGCGTTTAAAGCCGCCGCGAAACGGCACGCTGGTGATGCCGTGTTGTTTTAAAAACCATTGAAGGTACAGTTGGGTGGCCCGGTATTCGGTAAATATGATCACCTTGTCGTTCGCCCGGCGGATGATTTCCAACGCTTTTTCCGCTTTGGAATTCGTTTTGACCGCCTGGATTTTTTCGATAATCGAGGTGAGCAGGTCGCGAAGCCGGGGCGCCGTGTGGCGGTCCAGCATGCGCTTGATCGTGACGTACAGGGCTTCCCGGCTCGAACACGCTTCCCGCTGCAGCGTGAGCAGCGAAAACCCTTCCACGAATTCGGCGTTTTTCAAGGTTGAAAGCGCTTCGTACATCGCCCGTTCTTCAGCGGTGAGCGAGATTTCGATCGACTGAACGTGGCGTTTCGGCCAGTTTAAGCCGGTGTCGGCCCGCCGGTTGCGCACCATCACTTTGTTGATGAGGCGTCTCAGTTTTTCCTCGTTTTTCACCCGATTTTTTCCGGAACGATAATCCTTGAAAAAAGATTCGGCGTCGCCGAGATAGCCCGGTTTGAGAAGGGTGACGAGATAATAGAGCTCGTCAAGGCGGTTTTGGATGGGCGTCGCGGTTAAGAGCAGGCAAAATTTTTTCTTTATTTGGCGGGCGAACTGATAGTTCTTCGTCTTGTGGTTTTTGAGTTTGTGAGCTTCATCGATCACGACGAGATCATAGTCTTGGCGGAGAACGATATCGGCATGCGGCGCTCGTTTGGCCGTATCGATCGATGAAATGACGACGTCGCACGCCTCCCACACGTACGCTTTTTTTTGGGGAACGGCCGGTATGTAAAATTTTTCGTTAAGCTCTTTCGTCCATTGGAGGACGAGGGAGGCCGGGACGAGCACCAATATTTTTTTCGCCAGGCCCCGGATCAGGTACTCCTTCATGATCAGCCCGGCTTCAATCGTTTTTCCGAGACCGACCTCGTCGGCGAGGATGGCTTTCCCGTGCATGTCTTCGATCACCGTGCGCGCCGCTTCCAATTGGTGGGGCAAGACGTCCAGGTCCGGAAGGTGGTTCGGCGCGACGAGGCCGGAGAACGCCGGTACGGCCAATTGTTTCTCCGCTTCGTAAGCGAGTTTATACATTTCCCAATTCGCCCACGGCCCGTCTTGGTTTATTCGTTTGTCCAACGCCTCACACCATGATCGGTCGAAGTGGATCTCCGGCTGCATGTTTTCACCCTCCGTTCGTCATCGTCGTGGCCGGAATCGGACCGGGCAACCGGCGGCGGGGCCCGATCCGTTCTTGCTTTCGGACGTGCGGAAATGATAGGATAATATCAGTTAGTATGACTCATTTTGCGTTTCTTTATTTTTCAATCGATCAAAATCGAGGCATCGCGAATGAAGGCAAGGGGAGAGACCCGTCGGCCCGGCGGTTCATACGGGCGAGACGGGCGCCGAAGGAGCAAGCGGATCGCGCGAATCTCTCAGGCAAAAAGACTCTTGCCGGACGCCCCTCTGGAGAGTGCTCGCATGAGCCACCGACGAGGCCCGTTCCTTGATGTCGGCCGCCTCCCCCGTTATTTTTTCCCGGGAAGCGCCGATCAATGAGCGGTTCAAACTTTCCGGTCGAAGGACAGAGGCACACAATTCGATTTGTGTCCCTTTGTCTTTTTTGTATGGCAAAAAGGCCTTGAAGCAAAAGGAGGATGGACGGTGGGCGATTTGAAGCGGACGCCCCTGTACGACATTTATAAAAAGATGGGGGCCAAAACGATTGACTTCGGCGGTTGGGAACTCCCCGTTCAGTTTTCGGGCATTAAAGAGGAACATCAGGCGGTGAGGGAACGCGCCGGGCTTTTCGACGTATCGCACATGGGCGAAATCGAAGTGGCCGGTGCCGGGGCGGAAGCGTTTTTGCAAACCCTTCTGACCAACGATGTGTCCAAGTTAAAGCCGGGCGACGCCCAATACACGGCCATGTGCTATGAAGACGGCGGCACGGTTGACGACCTCATCGTATATAAAAGGGCCGCCGACCGGTTTTTGCTCGTTGTGAACGCGGCAAATACGGATAAAGATTTTGAATGGATCCGGTCGCACGCGCCCGCGGCGGTGGCCGTCAAGAATGCATCGAACGATTACGCCCAGCTTGCCCTGCAAGGTCCGAAGGCGGAAGCGATTTTGCAAAAATTGACCGAAGAAAGGCTCGAAGATATCGGATTCTTCAAATTTAAGGAACCGGTTGCCGTCGCCGGAGTGCCGGCGCTCGTGTCGCGGACCGGCTACACCGGGGAAGACGGATTTGAAATCTATCTGCCGTGGGCGGAAGCGCCGAAGGTGTGGGAAGCGCTGCTTGCAGCCGGGAAGGACGACGGACTTCTGCCGTGCGGCCTCGGCGCCCGCGACACGTTGCGGTTCGAGGCGAAACTGCCATTGTACGGCCAGGAACTCGGTCCGGACATCACCCCGCTGGAAGCGGGCATCGGTTTCGCCGTCAAGCTTGACAAAGCGGCCGACTTCATCGGCAAAGAAGCGCTGGCCGCCCAAAAAGCGAACGGCATCCCGCGGAAGCTGGTCGGATTGGAAATGATCGATAAAGGCATTCCCCGCGCGCATTATGAGGTCTACAAGGACGGCGTCAAAATCGGGGTCGTCACGACCGGCACGCAATCGCCGACGCTCAAGAAAAATCTTGGTCTCGCATTGGTCGAGCGCACGGCGGCGGCGATCGGCACCGAAGTCGAGGTCGACATCCGCGGCAAGCGAAAAAAAGCGATCGTCGTCAAGACGCCGTTTTACAAGCGGTCATAGAAAGGGAGGTCCGACATGTCCAAATATAAATATTTACCCGTCACCGAAGAAGATCGCGAGGCGATGTTAAAAACGATCGGCGTCCAATCGGTGGACGATTTGTTCGCCGACGTCCCGGCCGCCGTTCGCTTCAACGGCGAGCTCGGCGTCGAAAAGGCGCTGTCCGAGACCGAGCTTTATCGCTTCATGAGGGGCCTCGCCGCGAAGAATACCGATACCAAAAGCGCCGTCTCGTTCCTCGGAGCGGGCGTCTACGATCATTACATCCCGTCGGTCGTCGGCCACGTCTTGCTCCGCTCGGAGTTTTATACCGCTTATACGCCGTATCAGCCGGAAATCTCCCAGGGCGAGCTGCAGGCGATCTTTGAATTTCAAACGATGATCTGCGAGCTGACCGGCATGGAAGTGGCGAACTCGTCCATGTACGATGGCGCGACCGCGCTGGCCGAAGCGGCGTTGCTTGCGGCCGGGGTGACGCGGTTGAAAAAAATCGTCGTCTCCGAAGCGGTCCACCCGGAAGCCCGCGACGTTCTGAAAACGTATGCGAAAGGGCAGGGCTTGGAAATCGTCGTCGTGCCCGCCCGCAACGGGCGCACCGACATCGACCGCCTCGAAAGCGCAATCGACGACCAAACCGCCGGCGTCATCGTGCAATACCCGAATTTTTACGGGCAAATTGAACCGCTGAAAGAATTGGAACCGATCGTCCGCAAGGGCAAAAAATCTTTATTCATCGTGGCGGCGAACCCGCTGGCGCTCGGGCTGCTCAAGCCGCCCGGCCGCTTCGGCGCCGATATCGTCGTCGGGGACTGCCAACCGCTCGGCATTCCGGCCGGTTTCGGCGGGCCGCATTGCGGCTATTTCGCGACGACGAAAAAATACATGCGCAAAATTCCGGGAAGACTGGTCGGGCAAACCGTCGACGAAGATGGGCGCCGCGGCTTTGTCCTGACGCTTCAGGCGCGCGAACAACACATCCGCCGTGACAAGGCGACGTCCAACATTTGTTCGAACCAAGCGCTCAATGCGCTCGCCGCCGCGGTGGCGATGACGGCGCTCGGCAAGCGCGGGCTTCCGGAGATGGCCCGGCAAAACGCGCTGAAGGCGCGGTACGCCGCCTGCCGTTTGCGGGAAGCGGGCTTTGAACTCGTTTATGACGGGCCGTTTTTCAACGAATTTGTCGTCGACGTCAAACGGCCGGTGTCCGAACTGAACAAAGCGTTGCTGAAGAAAGGGTTTATCGGCGGCTTTGATCTGGAACGCATCGATCCGACCATGAAAGGGCGCATGCTCGTCGCCGTCACCGAACAAAGAACGCGGGAAGAAATCGAGGCTTTTGCCGAAGCGTTAGGAGGGCTCGCCAATGGGAACGAATGATCAACCGCTCGTCTTCGAAATTTCCAAGCCGGGGCGCGTCGCGTACAGCCTGCCGGAACTCGACGTGCCGGACTGCCCGACGGAAGAACTGTTGCCCGCCGAATACATTCGGGAAGAGCCGGCCGAGCTCCCCGAGGTTTCGGAACTCGAGCTCATCCGCCACTATACGGCGCTTTCCAGGCGCAACCACGGCGTCGATTCCGGGTTTTACCCGCTCGGCTCGTGCACGATGAAGTATAATCCGAAAATCAATGAAGACGTCGCCCGCCTCGACGGTTTCACGCACATCCATCCTTATCAGGACGAGGAAACCGTCCAAGGGGCGCTTGAATTGATGTACCGCCTGCAAAAGAACTTGGCGGAAATCACCGGGATGGACGAGGTCACGCTGCAGCCGGCCGCAGGCGCGCACGGGGAATGGACCGGGCTGATGATCATTCGCGCGTACCATGAAGCGAACGGCGACACGAAGCGGACGAAGGTCATCGTCCCCGACAGCGCCCACGGCACGAACCCGGCGTCGGCGACGGTCGCCGGGTTTGAGGCGGTCACCGTCCGGTCGAACGAAAAGGGCCTCGTCGATCTGGAAGACTTGAAGCGCGTCGTCGGAGACGACACCGCCGCTTTGATGCTCACCAACCCGAACACGCTGGGGCTGTTTGAAGAAGACATTTTGGAAATGGCGAAAATCGTCCACGACGCCGGCGGTAAACTTTATTACGACGGGGCGAACATGAACGCGATCATGGGCGTCACCCGTCCCGGCGACATGGGCTTTGACGTCGTGCATTTGAACTTGCATAAAACCTTTACGGGGCCGCACGGCGGAGGCGGACCGGGCTCGGGACCGGTCGGCGTGAAAAAAGAGCTCGCGAAATTTTTGCCGAAACCGCGCGTCGTCAAAACGGAGGAAGGGTACTGGTTCGACTATGACATGCCGGACTCGATCGGGCGCGTGAAGCCTTTCTACGGCAACTTCGGCATCAACGTCCGCGCGTACGCCTATATCCGGACGATGGGCCCCGAAGGGTTAAAACAAGTGTCGCGCGATGCGGTTTTAAACGCGAATTATCTGTTCCGGCGCCTCGCGCCTTACTACGACGTGCCCTTTGACCGCCATTGCAAGCACGAGTTTGTCATCTCCGGCCGGCGTCAGAAAAAACTCGGCGTCCGGACGCTCGACATTGCCAAACGCCTGCTCGATTTCGGTTTTCNCCCGCCGACGATTTATTTCCCGCTTATCGTCGACGAAGCGTTGATGATCGAACCGACGGAAACCGAATCGAAAGAAACGCTGGACGCTTTCGCGGACGCCATGATCCAAATCGCCAAGGAAGCGGAAGAATCGCCGGAGATCGTTCAGGAGGCGCCGCACGCCACGCCCGTCAAACGGCTCGATGAAACGGAAGCGGCCCGCCATCCAATCTTGCGCTACGTAAAAGCGTAGAAGCATCACACCCCCTGTGCCCGTCGGCCATTCGGGCGCAGGGGGTCATTATATGTGTTGAGCCGGCAACACCAATCAAATCCTCAAGGGTGAAGTGGAATGGCTCAAAAAATTGAAGGTCCTTTGCGGTTTGATAGAGAAAAAGGGGATTCAATACGCTAACGGGATTACTGTTAATGGTCAGTGCACTGGCTCGTTGAAGTCGATCCTGTAGAGTATGTTCCCTAATATTTTCATTTTTTGTAAAAGACGGATTTGCCCAGCCATAGTTGTTTTCCGTTGTTGAATTCCCGGCCAATTCTTCTCCACAACGCCTCCCTTGAGAACCCATCCGGTCTTGGAAGCCGTTTGTTAATATTGATGATTGCGTAAAACGGAGATTTTTCGAGATTATTTCAGAAATCATTGATATTTTATTTGTAAATCAGATTATACTCTCCAAAATGGATGTTGAACGTTCATAGTATATCAATGGAATATTATGAATAATAGGTCAAAACTCAAAGAAATACGGCTTTATCCGAAACGAGGAAGACGCGTAATCTTTATGATCGTTATTGAGGGGAACCGTTTCCGCACAGATGTTTTGGCGAGGCTAAGCTTAATATCTTATTGTCCCGGACCCGTCAACCGAAGAAGGGTCTATATTCCCTTAATAATTTAGAGGTTTGCCATGAAAAATAAAATAAAAAGTTATATTAATACCATAACAAAAAATAAAGATCTGCGAAATTTATGGGTCGGTTTAACCATTTCTTATTTAGGGGATTCCTTTTACCAACTTGCAATCGCTTGGCATGTTTTTAGTCAAACCGGATCAAGCTTGCAAGTTGGTCTTATTATGGTGACTAAATTTTTGCCTGATGTTTTGCTTGGCCCGTTTTTTGGGGTTATAGTCGATCGATATCATCGTAAACGACTCATGCAAATCGCGATTTTGTCGCAAATATTCGTAACGGGTATCCTGGCATTATCGATCATTTTCGGATTCTTTTCATTGGCGTTGCTATATATCCTTACTTTCTTTCTATCCTTAGGGTCCTTATTGTTTTTCCCTTCACAGAGGGCTTGGTTACCTCATATTGTGGACAAAGATCAATTAATGATCGCGAATTCGTTTTTTTCTACATCAAGAGAAATGGCCAATTTGTTTGGCGCTCTATTAGGGGGTACCATTGTCGTTTTCCTTGGTGTTGCTGCAGCCATTGCATTTGACACACTCAGTTTTGTGATCGCTCTATTTTTTATTCAGTTGGTGGCTTATCAACCGATCCATAAATTGAGGACGCAATATAAACGGGGATTGGATGGATTAAAGGAAATCATCATTGATATGCGCGAAGGTTTTCGATGGTTGTCCGTGAATCGTACCATGCTATGGATGTTGATATTGGCAACTGTGGGGAATATGGCATTAGGGCCGATTAATGTGTTAATGCCTATGCTCATTCAAAACGTCTTTCATGCAAACGCCGGTGTTCTTGGGATATTTGATGCATGTCTAGGGCTTGGCGTTCTGCTTGGAGGCGTATTTATTGGCATCATGAACCCAAGAAAAGTAGGGATGTTGTTTTGTATGGCCTTTGGCATGCAGGGGCTGGGCATGTTGGTGATCTCTATGGCGCCGACGTTATATATAGCGTATGCAGGTATGTTTATCTTAGGAATGATGATCGTGGCAGGAACGCTGCCTATAAGTACCGCATTTCAGTTATTGATTCCTTCTGAATTGCGCGGGAGGGTCAGCGGTATAAACAATATGATCTCTGGCTTCGCCATCCCGATCTCTTACGGATTTGTGGGTGTTCTAGGCGACGCATTGGGACCTCGGTCCTCTTTTCTATTAAGTTTTTTGTTATTTGTCCTCTGCATGGGAGTTGCACTTCTAATTCCAAACCTGCGCAGATTTCGGATTAATGTATTATCAACTAGTCAAGGCGAAAAGCATGGATAATCCAAATTTTGACTTGAAAAAAGCTGGTTAAGGGAAAAAGTGATTTAAGGAAGGCGATTATTATTAAAAAGTTATTGGCTATTTTATTGGTTATCTTGTTATCCGGTTGCGGTACAGGAATAATAGGGCAGGAGAAAACAAAGAAAGCGGAACGAATGAAATCACAATTAAAATCGTAAATGGGGAAAAGGGCAAACGCTATTTTATCGAAGTTTCTACAAACGGGAAACAAAAAGGAGATTCTGCCGGGTTTCCAAAGGTTAAATATGTTATTACAAACGAAGAACAAGAAGCAAAAGCAAAGATGAACCTCAATATGACTTACAATATTAGCGTTTCTGAATCTAAAGTGAAAAATATGGAAGAATTTATGGCAAAGAAAGGGAAAGGAGCCGAACTGACCGGCCCTGTTTTAAAAAAGGTTGAGTTTATCCCCAAAAAGAAAACAAACGCGTTGATCATCAATTTAGAAAAGGAATAATGGCAGCGGCAAATTGGTTTCGATTTTATATAACTTAGAAAGCCAATCCCTATGCCCTCATCAAGCGAGGTATTTATTTCGTTGAAGATATTGAAGGGGCGGCGCCCTCGCATTCCGGATTTCTTGCCGGGCACAAACCCCTTAAATTCGTTGAAGGTGAAGCGATAAGATAAGCTGGGATGGCCGGAAGGGATCAAGTGTTGAACGCACGATCTTGTTTGAATCCTGAATGGCAAATTTCAATAACAAAATAAGGTTCTATGTCAATTGTTGGGGTGCACTTGATGTGAAGTGCACCTCTTTTATATGTATGAAAGTTAAATAAGTGAGCATAATACCTTATTTCTAAGTCG
>JGI25331J36430_1000082_pt1 | contig 57598 bp, 60 predicted proteins | sample HigsolmetaAR206D_FD_36430 | JGI IMG/M metagenome (IMG submission 36430) | reverse complement strand
GCCGGCGTCGAACATCGCGCCCCAGCCCACCATCAGCACCCGGTTGATCAGCGTGTGGTTGCCGATCAGGTCCAGCGCCCAGCCCAGGCTGTTCAGGAAACGAGATAGCCGATGAGCGTGACGATCATCGGCCGCACCGACAGTCCGGCCCGGGCGGCCTGCCGCTGCAACCACACCCCGCGCATGAAGATCGGGAACCCGATGACGCCGGGCGCCCACATGCCCATCAGCGCCGCGCCGGCGATCATCCACCGGTCGGCGCGCCGCTGGGCCTGCCGGGACGCCTCGTGGTGCTCCTCCAGCGAGACCGGCGCCGCCGTGGTACTCACAGCGACCACCAGCCCCGCACGATCGACATGTAGAGCTGGATCGAGAACATCGCCAGCAGGTAGCCGTAGACCACGATCTGCAGCACGATCAGGGCCCGTTTGCGCTGTCGTTCCCTGGGATCCACCACACCCCTCCTCACCTCGAACTGTTCAGGCAGGCCAGCGCCACCTCGCGCAGCCCGTCGGTGATCGCGCCGTCGTCGGTGAGCGGTGCGAGCACACACGCCTCGACGGCCTCGAGTTCAGTTGCGCCGGCGACGATCAGATGCGCGGCGGTGACCAGCACCCGGGTCGACGGTGGTTCGAAGTGGAACGCCTCGTCGGCGCTGCGGATCGCCACCGCGCAGTCGACGAGCCGCCGCGCCACCGCATCCGCCACCCCGGTCTCGGCGACGATCACCCGCGCCTCCCGGTCCGGCGGCAGGTAGTGCATCGGCAGGGTGACGAACCGTTGCCGGAAGGACGGTTTGAGCTCCTTGAGCGAGCTGCGGTAGGCCGGGTTGTAGGAGCACACCAGCATGAACTCGTCCGGAGCGGCGACGGTCTGTCCGGGTCGGTCCAGATACAGGGTGCGCCGGTGGTCGGTCAGCGAGTGCAGCACCGCCAGCGAGTCGTGGCGGGCCTCGACCACCTCGTCGAGGTAGCAGATCGCACCCTGCCGGACGGCCCGGGTGAGCGGACCGTCGGTCCAGGTCACNTCCCCGCCGGTGACCANGAACCGGCCCACCAGGTCGGCGCTGGTGAGGTCGTCGTGGCAGCTGACGGTGACGACGGGCCGGCNCAGCAGCGCGCCCATGTGCTCGACGAGCCGGGTCTTGCCGCACCCGGTGGGGCCGGTGAGCATCANCGGAAGCCGTTGCCGCCAGGCCTGTTCGAACAGCCGGACCTCGTTGCCGTTGGCGAAGTAGCTCGGCGTGGTCATCGGATCCCCCCCTCAGGCGGCGACGAGTTCGCGGTGGACGTGGGCCAGGACGCGGGGCAGCTCCTCGACGCGCCGGATGCGCCGGCTGCGCCGGGGCCCGAACACCTCCGGCAGCGGGTCGACCCGTACGGTGCCGACGCCGATGTAGTAGACCCGCACCCCGGCGTCGGCGGCCTCCTGCACGGCGTGGGCGGCGTCGGCCCAGGCGTAGCGGCCCTCGTAGCCCTCGTCGGAGATCAGCCCGTCGCCGATCACGATGAGCAGCCGCCGGCCGGCGGGCTGGTCGAGCAGTCGGGCGGTCAGGTGCCGCAGCGGCGCGCCGAGCCGGGTGTAGCCGCCGCTGGTCAACCCCAGCCGCCCGGGCGGGACGAACCGCCGGTCGGGGAAGTCCTTCAGGCAGGTGACCTCGACCCGGTGGCGGGTGTTGCCGGTGAACACGAAGATGCCGTGCCGTTCCCGCGCCGCCGTCATGGCCGCCGAAAGCGCGTCGGCACAGGCAAGTTCGAGTTCGAAGACGCGCCCGCCGTGTACGCCCAGCGAGGCGCTGCCGTCCAGCAGCAGTGCGGTGGTGACGTCGCGGGCGGCGGGCAGCAGGTCGCGGAAGACGCGCGGTTCGCCGGCCGTGCCGGTGGCCAGGTCGACCAGGTGGGCGACGTAGCGGTCGACGTCGAGATCGCAGCCGTCGGCCAGCCCGCCGCGCATCGCCCGGTGGGTGTGCCGCTCGAACCAGCGGCGCAGCTCGACCGGGACGGGCTGCGGCCGGTGTGTTCCGGTGGGCAGCCGGCGCTCCAGCACCGCGACGTGGTCCGGCAGGAACCGTTCGGTCCAGGCGTTCCACTCCGGGTAGGGGATGCCGGGGCGGTGCTGCGGGGTGAGGTCGAGGTCGTTGTCCTGCGGGCGGCTCGGCGGCGGCAGGTTCGGATTGCGCATTCCGCCGTCGCCGCCGACCGGCACCGAGTACGGCCGCGGCAGCCGCCGCTGCGCCGAGGTCCAGGGCAGCCGGCCCAGGGTGCGGCGCAGCCGGTCGGGCAGCCCGGGAGCGGCGGTGAGCACGGCCGGAAGCCGGCCGGCCAGCGGCGGCACCGGCGGCGCGGTACCGTTGCGCGCCAACGTGATCGCCTGCCGAAGCATCTGCTCGTCGGACAGGTCGGCGGGCAGCGGCTCGACCCCGGGCAGCCGGCGGGCGGTCTCGGCGGCGAGGCCGGGCCAGCGCCCGGCCACCCACCCCAGCGCCACCCCGGCCTCGACCAGGGTGAGCGCGCGCAGTTCGCGGGCGGTGAGTCCGGCCGGCCGGTAGTGCAGCAGCCGTTCCTTGCTCGGGGCGCACTGCAGGGCGATGCCGCAGGTCAGGGTGTGCCGGCTCCAGTCGGTGTCGGGGGCCGGCCAGGGGACGTGGACGTGGTCGGCGGCGGCGGTGAGCCCGAAGGCGCGGTGCTCGCCGGTGACCAGGCGTGCCCCCTGCCGGCGGCCGTCGCTGAGCGCGACGGCGGTGACCGCGCAGCTGCGCTCCAGCGCGAGTGCGCGGGCATCGGTGGTGCCGGCGCTCATCGGCTAGAAGGTGCCCAGCGAGGAGAACATCCAGTACCAGAACCAGATCACCAGCGCCGTGCCGCCCCAGGCGGCGACGTAGCGCAGGATCTCCCAGAGCCACGCCCACATGTCGGTCCCCCTCTAGTCCGAGAAGATCTCGCGGTTGACGGTGTGCAGGTACGGGATGGCCAGGAACGGGGTGATGTAGAAGATGTCGTAGAGCCACCATCCGACGACCGGCAGCACCACGCCGGCGTAGCGGACGTCGGCGTACATGGTCATGTTGAACACGTACAGGCACCAGATCACCACGCCCATCCAGCAGGTGACGATCATCCACTGGTGGCCCCAGCGCTTCAGCTGCAGGAAACCGATGGCCGCGGCGATCCGCATCGCGAAGACGGTGAGGATCATGCCGACCTCCATGGCCTTCTCGCCCGGTGCGGCCGCCCCGCCGATCCACAGCTCGTTGTAGTGCCAGAAGTACCCGGCGTCGAACATCGCACCCCAGCCGTTGAGCAGCACCCAGGCCAACAGGGTGTGGTGGGCGACCAGATCCAGCGCCCGACCGAACACGTTGATCGCGGCGTCGATGATCACGCAGTAGCCGATCAGGGTGACCAGCATCGGGCGCACCGCCAGCCCGTCGCGGGCGGCCTTGCGCTGCAACCAGACCCCGCGCAGAAACAGCGGCAGCCCGAAGACGCCGAGGGTGGCGGTGCCGATCAGTGCACTGCCCGGGATGAGCCACCGGTCGGCGCGGCGCTGGGCCTGCCGGGACCGTTCCAGGTGCTCCTCGCGGCCGCTGCCGGTCGCGGTCAGCATGCCCAGAGCTTGGCAGCTTCGCTGACTCGAGTCAACAACATCGGGGCGGGTCAGCGTGCCTCGACGCTGCGCAGGGTGCGGGTCACGTAGTCGTCGATCATCGCCCGCTGGTCGGGCCAGTCGTGGGTGGTGATGAGCAGGGCGTACAGCCCGAGCAGGAAGAACACCGCGCTGTTGGTGGGATCGACGTCGGCGGCCACCGCGCCGGCGGCCCGCGCGCGCCCGATCTCGTCGGCGACGGCCACGATCACCGGGTGTTCGGCGCGCTCGTCGGCCGCCGGGCGGGTCTGCGAGAAGTGCAGCGCCAGAAAGTCCTTGAACAGCACGCTGCCCAGCCGGCGTTCCAGGTCGAGCACCAGCCGCACCGTCTCCTCGAACAGTTCGCGCAGGCCGTGTTCGGTCCGGAGGAACCGGCGCAGCGCCTTGGCGATGCGCTCCTCCTCGCGCCGCTCGAGCTCGAGCAGCACGTGCTGTTTGGTGGGGAAGTGGAAGAAGAAGGTGCCGTGGGCCACCCCGGCGGCGGCGACGATCGCGCCCACGTCGGCCTCGGCCATCCCGGCCCGTTTGAACTCGGCGACGGCCGCGCCCAACAGCCGCTCCCGGGTCTGCAGCCGCCTGGCCTCCCGCGCCGATGTCCGCTCCGCCGGTGCCATTCCCCGAAGATAGCAATCCGGCCGGGAGATCCCGGGCGGGCGCCGGCCCGATGTGGTTGACTTCGGTCAGTGACAAAGAGGGTGGTGCAGTTCTCCACCGGCAACGTCGGTCGACACGCCCTGCGGGCGATCATCGAGCGGCCGGACCTGGAACTGGTCGCCGCCGACGAGATCCCGCCGGCCGCGCTGGTGCGCGGGCTCATGTGGTGAGCCGGGCCCGCAGTTCGCGCTTGAGCACCTTGCCGTAGCTGCTCTTGGGCAGTTCGTCGATGTACTCGTAGCGTTTGGGCCGCTTGAACCGGGCGATGCGGTCGAGCAGGTGCGCGTCGAGCTCCTCGGGGGTGGCGGTGCCGACGATGAACGCCACCACGATCTCGCCCCACTCGGGGTCCGGCGCGCCGACCACGCACGCCTCGGTCACCCCGGGATGGGTGAGCAGCACCTCCTCCACCTCGCGCGGATAGATGTTGGACCCGCCGCTGATCACCACGTCCTTGGACCGGTCGCGCAGGGTGAGGTAGCCGCGCTCGTCGAACGACCCGAGATCGCCGGTGTGCAGCCAGCCGTCGGCCAGCGTCGCGGCGGTGGCCTCCGGGTTCTTCCAGTACCCGGCCATGACGACGTCACCNCGGCAGACGATCTCGCCGATCTGTCCGGGGCCGGCGAAACTCCCGTCGGCGCGCCGCACCGCGACGTCGACCCCGGAGCGCGGGTAGCCGACCGAGCCGAGCACCGCGTCGTCGGCGTCGAGCCGGTGGTCGGCCCGGCGCAGCCCGGTGATCGTCATCGGTGCCTCGCCCTGCCCGTAGAGCTGCACGAAGATCTCCGGCCCGAACGCCGTCATCGCCCGGCGCAGGCTCTCGACGTACATCGGCCCGCCGCCGTAGACGATGGTGCGCAGGTTGGCCGGCCGGGGCCGGCCGGTGTCGACCAGGCGCGCCACCATGGTCGGCGCCAGGAACGCGGCCGCGCCGGGGTGGTGTTCGCACAGGTCGAGGAACTCCTTGGCGTCGAAGCCGTGCGAGGCGGGGACGACCTGGCGGGCCCCGCGCGCCACGTACGGCGGGATGTACAGGCCGGAGCCGTGCGACATCGGCGCCCCGTGCACCAGGCTGCAGTGCTCGTCGGGGTCGTCGAAGTCGGCCAGGTGCGCCACCGTCATCGCCATCAGGTTGCGGTGGGAGAGCATGGCGCCCTTGGACTTTCCGGTGGTGCCACTGGTGTAGAACAGCCAGGCCAGCGCGGCCGGGTCGGTGTGCCGGGGCGGCACGACGGGGTCGGCGGCCAGCCGGGCGGCGTACCCGTCGGCGCCGATGACCTCCACCGGCACCGCGGTGTGCCCGCGCAGCCGGGCGGCGATGTCGGGGGAGGCGAACACCACCGCGGCCTCGGCGTCGGCGAGGATGTCGGCCATCTCGCGCGGGTGCAGCTTGTAGTTCAGTGGCACCACCACGCATTCGGCCGCCCAGGCCGCGAACATGAGTTCCACGATCTCGGGCCGGTTCTCGCTGGCGATCGCGATCCGCGACCCGGCCGGCCCCAGGCCGGCCGCCAGCCGCAGCGCCCGGTCCCGCAGCTGCGCCCAGGTGCACACCCGACGTTCGCCCAGGTACACCGCGCCCCGGTCGGGCAGCCGGGTCGCGGTCTGGTCCAGTAGCGCGAACAGGTTCATCGCGGCACCCATTCGGAGGTCAGCGCCCGGTCGGACAGGTACTTGGTGGAGCTCCAGCCGCCGTCCACGACGATGGTCTGCCCGTTGATGAACTCCCCGCCCGCAGAACACAGGAAGGCCACCACCGCGGCGACGTCCTCGACGCGGCCGAGGCGCTGGTGCGGGGTCATCTCGGTGTTGATCCGCTTGAACCGCTCGTCCTCGAGCCGGCTCGCCACCATCGGGGTGAGCGTCACCCCGGGGGCGACGGCGTTGCACCGGATGCCCTGCGCCCCGTACTGGCAGGCGATGTGGGTGGTCAGTGCGGTCAGCCCGCCCTTGGCCGCCGAGTAGGCGCCGCCGCGCAGCCCGCCGACCACCGCGAAGGTGGAGGTGACGTTGATGATCGCCGAGCCCGGCCGCAGGTGCGGCAGCACCTCGCGGGCCAGCCGGAACGGCGCCCGCAGCATGAGGTTGAGGAAGTAGTCCAGCGACTCGTCGTCGGTCTCGCCCAACGGCTTCGGGCTGCCCACCCCGGCGTTGTTGACGAGGAAGTCGATGCGGCCCCAACGCGCCAGCGCGGCCTCGACGATCCGCCCGGGGGCGTCGTCGGCGGTCAGGTCCACCGCCAGGGTGGCCACCCGGTCGGGATCGCCGGTGCGGTCGGTGACCGCCCGCTCGAGTTCGGCCAGCCGGCCGGCGTCCCGCCCGGTGCCCAGCACCGCCATGCCGTCCTCGGCGAGCTTCGTCGCGCAGCCGAACCCGATGCCGCTGCTCGCCCCGGTGACGATCGCTACCTGCACAGTCCACCGTCCTCGATTCCGTCGCCGAGCAGGGCCGCCCGGATGCGGTGCTTGAGCACCTTGCCCGCATCGCTTTTCGGCAGCGCCTGCCAGATCTCCACCTGTTCCGGGGTTTTGAACCGGGCCACCCCGGCCGCCGCGAGGTAGCGGCGCAGTTCGGCCAGGTCCGGCCCGGGCCGGCCGGCGGCCGGCACGATCACCGCGCAGGCCCGCTCCCCGGTGCGCGGGTCGGGCAGCCCCACCACCGCCACCTCGGCGATGTCGGGGTGGCCGGCCAGCACGTCCTCGACCTCCTTGGGCGAGATGTTCTCGCCGTGGCGGATGATGATGTCCTTGGCGCGGCCGGTCACCACCAGGTACCCGTCGTCGTTGAACCGGCCCAGATCGCCGGTGCGGAACCAGCCGTCGTCGGTGATCGCGGCCGCGGTGTCCTCGTCGCGGGCGTAGCGCAGCATCCGCTGCGGGCCACGCACCTCGATCTCGCCGGTGCCCGCCGGCGCGGCCGGGTGCGGGGCGATGCGCACCCGCGCGATGCCGGGCCGGCCGTCGGTGTCGGCGGCGGCGTCCGGGTCGTCGAGCGCGCCCACCGTGGTGACCGGTACCTCGGTGGAGCCGTACACCCGGCTCACCGCGGCCCGCTCGAAATAGTCTGTGGCCGAACGGATCAGCGCCGGTGGCACGGAGGCCCCGCCGCAGATGAACACCTTCAGGTCGGGCAGCCGGGTGCCGGCCCGGCGGGCGGCCGCGAGCAGGTGTTCCAGGAACGGGGTGGCCCCGGCCATGTGGGTGCAGCGGTGCTCGAGCATCAGCGCCACCGCGGTGTCCGGGTCCCAGCGCGACATCAGCACCGCGGTGCTGCCCAGCAGCAGCGGGCATTCGAACGCGTAGATCGACCCGCCGATGTGCGCGATGGGGGAGGGCACCAGGAAGGTGTCGCCGGGCTCGACGCGCCAGTGCGCCCCGATCTGGCCGATCAGCGCGGCGATGGTGGCGTCGCTGTGCAGCACCGCCTTCGGCCGGCCGGTGGTGCCGGAGGTGTAGAGGATCATCCGCGGCGCGTCCGGGTCGAGCCGCTGCGGGGTGGGCCGGGTGTCGGCGGGTACCAGGTCCCGCAGGGCACGGAACGGCCCGGGCTCCCCGCGCAGCACCACCACCTCCGGCGGGGCGGCCAGCCGCCCGGTCACCCGCCGCGCCATCGCCACGTAGTCGTGGCCGCCGAACTCGGCCGGGACGAACAGCATCCGCACCGCCGCGTCGTCGAGGATGAAGCCCAGCTCCCGGTCCCGCAGCGACGGCAGGATCGGGTTCACCACCATCCCGGCCAGGGTGGCGGCCAGGTAGATCACCGCCGCCTCGTGCCAGTTCGGCAGCATGAACGACACCACGCTGCCGGGCGGCATCCGTTCGCCGAGCGCCTGCGCGAGCACCGCGGCCTTGCGCTGCAGGGTGGCGGCGTCGAGGCGCACCCCGGCGTCGATCACGAGCACCCGGTCCGGGGTTCGCTCGGCGGCGGTGCGCAGCGCGTCGGCCAGCGTGGTCATGCCCGTACCCGCCGCATGGTCATGGAGTGCCGGAACCGGCAGGCCGGATGGGTGTTGAGGGTCACCTGCGCCACCTCGCCGTCGGAGGTGGTGTAGGTGCGGCGCACCTGCAGGGCCGGGCTCGCGTCGTCGACCCGCAGCGCCTCGGCGAGCCGCCCGGTCAACAGCACCGCGGCGATCTCCTGGTGCACCTGGCCGATGCTCACCCCGAACAGGTCCTCGATGAGCGGGAAGATCGGCCCGGTGTGCCGCTGCAGCAGCCGGCCCACCCCGGCGAAGGCACGGTTGATGTAGTACTCGGTACGGCAGACCGGCGCGCCGGAACCATCGGTACGCCGGAAGCCCTGCACGGCAAGCACTTCGGTGCCGGGCTCCAGCCCGGTCCGGTCGGCGGTCTCGGGGTCGAGGGCCCGCATCCCGGTGGACTCGATCGCGAACCGGGCGTCCCGGGCGAAGGCCAACAGGTCGTTGATCGAGGCCACCTCGTAGGCGTCGCCGGCCGGCCGCGGCACCACCAGGGTGCCGGTGCGCGGCCGGGAGGCCACCAGATTGTCGTCCCGCAACCGGCGCAGCGCCTCCCGGATGGTGTAGCGGCTCACCGAGAAGCGCCGGCACAGTTCGTGTTCGGTGGGCAACTGGGAACCCACCGGGTACACCCCGTCGACGATGTCCTTGCGCAGGGCGCGGGCCACCTGCAGATACCGATGCTCGCCCGGTTCTGCCACACCCGCCTCCTACCCGATTCGGCGCAGCGCGAGCAGGCTGCCGTCGCCGTCGGCCGAGACGTAGAGCGTGCCGTCGGCGCCGGCGGCGATCCCGGCGAACGGGCCCTGCGGGCCGGAGAACGGCGGCATGCCGCGCAACGGCTTGGGCACCACCCCGGGCGGTGCCCCGACCGGCAGCCCGGACGCGATCGTCTCCCGCGCACCGGTTTCCGGGTCGACGGCGAGCACCGCCTTGGCGCCGGCGTCCACGACGTAGAGCACACCGTCGTGCAGCAGCAGACCCTGCGGGGCGCCCAAACCGTCGACGACGGTCCGCTCCCCGGCGCCGATCCGGCGCACCCGGCCCGCGCCCGACTCGGCCACCAGCACCGCGCCGTCCGCCGCGATCGCCACGCCGACCGGGTCCGCCAGGCCGGTGGCCAGCACCTCGGTGCCCGACGGCGAGACGGCCAGCACCCGGCCGGTGCCGAGCTCGGCGACCACCGCGGTGTCGCCGTGCAGTGCGATCCCGTAGAGCTGGTCGAAACCGTCGGCGAGCACCTCGGATTCGGCGGCACCGGGCCGGTACCGGCTGACCTGCCCGCCGGAGGTGGTGACGACGAACTCCTCCGGCCCGGCCGGGGCCACCCCGCGCACGAACCCGGGGTAGCCGGGGGAGAACAGCATGCCCACGGTGCGCAGCCGGCGCTGCTCGAGGGTGTAGAAGTACGTGCCGTCGGCGACGTAGAGCCGTCCGTCGGGGCCGACGGCGAGGTCCAGTGGCCAGTTCAGCCCGCCCGGCAGCACGGTGCGGGTCGTCCCGTCCGGGGCGATCTCGGTGAGCTCGCCGGTGAAGTTCGAGACGTACCAGCGGTCCCCGACCCGGGTGCAGTTGTCCAGTCCCGGGGTGAGATCGGCCAGCACCGTCCGGGCACCGGTGCGCGGGTCGACGCGCAGCACCTGCCCGCTGTGCACCTGGACCGACACGATGGTGCCGTCGGTGTCGAACTTCACCGAGACGGGCACCCCGAGCCCGGCCGCGACGGTCTGCGGGGTGCCGTCGCCGTCCGGGTCGACGCGCCAGATCTCGTTGGCGGTCATCAGCGGGAAGTACAGCCACCCGTCCGGGCCGACCTCCATCGCGTTCGGCGACGGCAGGTTCTCGCAGATCACCCGGCGCGCGCCGGTGGCCGGGTCGAGCTCGAAGAGCCTTCCGCCGTCCCGGCATTCGCCGACGAACAGCCGGCCGCGGTGCACGGTGACGCCGTTGGCGCACGGCAGGTCGTCGCGCAGCACCCGGGTGGTGCCGTCCGGTTCGCGCACGCTGACCCGGCCGTCCATCACCTCGGTGGCGATCAGGGCACCGTCCGGGCCGAAGGCGACGTCGTCGGGGCCGACGATGTCGCCGCCCTTGGGGCTCACCGTCTCGACGGCCAGGGTGTGCAGGTCCAGGGCGCTGATCTGGCTGCCGGTCACCTGTGCGATGTAGATCCGGCCGTCCGGGCCGGTGCGCAGTCCGTTGGCGCCGTAGAGCCGGCTCGGCGGGGTGAGCCGCTCCAGGGTCCAGCCCGGGGCGGTGCTGGTGGGCCCGGTGACCGGGTAGCGCCCGGTCCGGTCGGTTGCTGGGGTGTCGACCGTCACCCCGCGGACGATAGCAACCCTTCCTTGTCCAGACAATAGAACTCTCTTGAAACGAGAACGCCATTGACAGCGGGTTGACCGCTGAGAATGATGTTCTCCATCGTGAGCATGCCGCTTCCTGGTACGGACAACACGCGCGGTTGGATCGACCTGCGCGGCCGCGTCGTCGTGGTCTCCGGCGCCGGGGGCGGCGGCATCGGCACCGCGGTGACCCGGATGGCCGCGCAGGCCGGCGCCACCGTGGTCGCGGTGAGCCGCTCCGCGGCCAACCTCGACACCCACATCGGCCCGCTCGTCGACGCCGGACTGCCGGTGGTCCCGGTGGCCGCCGACGCCGCCACCGACGAGGGTGTGGCGACCGCGCTGGCCGCCGCGGCCGACGCCGACGGGCAGCTGTACGGCCTGGTGAACGTCGCCGGCGGCGCCGACCCGGGGCAGTGGATGCCGGCTACCCGGGTGACCCGCGCAGACTGGCGGGAGCTGTTCACCCGCAACCTGGAGACCGCGTTCTTCATGAGCCGGGCGGTGGCCGCCGAGCTGCTCGCCCGCGGCAATCCCGGCTCCATCGTGTCGATCTCGTCGATCAGCGGGATGAACACCGCCCCGTTCCACATCGCCTACGGCACCGCCAAGGCCGCCGTCGTCGCGATGACCCGCACCCTGGCGCTGGAACTGGCCACCGCCGGCATCCGGGTCAACGCCGTCGCCCCCGGGGTGACCGCCACCGCCGCCTCGGCCACCTATGTCGACGACGAGCCCGAGCGCGACCGGGCCGCCATCGCGATGGGCCGCCGCGGCCGTCCCGAGGAACAGGCCGGCCCGATCCTGTTCCTGCTGTCCGACCTGGCCGGCTACATCACCGGCCAGACCCTGCTCGTCGACGGCGGACTCGACCTGCGCTGGAGCCACCTCGGGCCGGACAACACCTCGCTGTTCCTCAAGGACGAGAACTTCCGCGCACAGATCAGCCGGTTCTAAGGAGTGCCCCATGACCGACACGCAGGACCGAGTGCAGGCGCCCGAGGCGCTCTCGGAGCCGATGACGATCCCGGTCGAGGCCTACGTCTCCGAGGAGTACGCCCGGGCCGAGCGGGACCGGCTGTGGCGCAAGGTGTGGCTGCAGGTCGGCCGGGTCGAGGAGCTGCCCGAGATCGGCAGCTACCTGACCTACGACATCCTCGACGACTCGGTCATCGTGGTGCGAACGGGCACCGGTGCGGACGGCTCGGCGTTCCGGGCCCACCACAACGTCTGCACCCACCGCGGCCGCCGGCTGGTCGACACCCCGCCCGGGGCGCGCAACGCGGTGGGCCGGGCCCGCAAGTCGTTCGTCTGCGGGTTCCACGGCTGGACCTTCGGCATCGACGGGGCCTGCACCCACATCCGCGAACGCGACGACTGGAAGGGCGCGCTCACCCCGGAGAACACCCGGCTGGCCCCGGTCCGGGTCGACACCTGGGGCGGCTGGCTGTGGATCAACATGGACCCCGAGGCCGAGCCGCTGGCCGACTACCTGTTCCCGGCCAACAAGATGCTCGACCCGTTCGGGCTGGAGCACATGCGATACCGGTGGCGGCGCTGGCTGGAGTTCGACTGCAACTGGAAGGTCGCGCTGGAGGCGTTCAACGAGACCTACCACGTGGCCGTCACCCATCCGGAGTTCAACCGGTTCGGCGAGTTCAAGGGCTGGGCCCGCCAGCAGGGCCGGCACTCCAACATCGGCTACGACGCGCCGAAGGACCTGCAGGCCACCCGCTCCAAGATCCGGCTCGGCACCGGTGACGACCCGCGCGTCTCCACCGCCGAGATGCAGATGTACACCTGGGAGCAGACCAACGCCACCACCACCGAGACCCTCGTCAACGCCGCCAAGCGGCTGGTCGACGAACTGCCCGAGGGCACCCCGCCGGACCAGGTGCTGGCGCACTGGCTGGAGTCGGCCCGCCGCGACGACGCCGCCCGCGGCGTGATCTGGCCGGAGATCCCGCCCGACGTGCTCGGCGAGGCCGGCACCGCCTGGCAGATCTTCCCGAACTTCCAGATCGGCCAGGGGCTCACCACCGCGCTGTGCTACAGCGCCCGCCCGCACCCGAGCTACAACCCGGACAAGTGCCTGTTCGAGGTGTCGGTGCTGGAGCTGTTCCCGAAAGGCCAGGAGCCGCAGACCGAATGGGAGTACACCCCGGTGGGCGACCCGCGCTGGCTGTCGGTGCTGCCGCAGGACTTCTCCAACATGGCCGCGGTGCAGCAGGGCATGAAGTCGCTGGGCTTCGCGGGCACCAAACCGAACCCGTACCGGGAACGGGCCACCGTCAACCTGCACTACCAGCTGGCCCGGTACATGGGCACCGGCGAACCACGAGAACTCCGAGGAACGGGGGAGCACTGATCCATGGCAATCTTCGGCAACTGCGGCCCCACCCGCACCCCCGACGACATCGACATCGAGTGGCTGCGCGAGAAGTACCGCATCGAGCGGGAGAAGCGGCTGCGCCCGGAGGGCTCCAAGCAGTACATCGAACTCACCGACGAGTTCGCCGACTACTACGAGACCGACCCCTACACCCCGGCCGCACCGCGGGACCCGATCGACGCCGACATCGACGTCGCCGTGCTCGGCGGCGGGTTCGGCGGGCTGCTGGCCGGCGTGCACCTGAAGAAGGCCGGGGTCACCGACGTGCGCATCATCGAACTGGGCGGCGACTTCGGCGGGGTGTGGTACTGGAACCGCTACCCGGGCATCCAGTGCGACAACGAATCCTATTGCTACATCCCGCTGCTGGAGGAGCTCAACTACATCCCGAGCAAGAAGTTCGCCGACGGCCCGGAGATCTACCAGCACTGCCGCAACATCGGCAAGCACTACGGCCTCTACGACGGGGCGATCTTCTCCACCCGGGTGCGCTCGCTGCGCTGGGACGGCGAGATCAAGCGCTGGCGGGTGGGCACCAACCGGGGCGACGACATCCGGGCCCGGTTCGTGGTGATGGCCTCCGGTCCGTTCCACCGGCCGAAACTGCCCGGCATCCCGGGCATCCGGGACTTCAAGGGGCACAGCTTCCACTCGTCGCGCTGGGACTACGACTACACCGGCGGCGACACCAACGGAAACCTCTACAAGCTGCGCGACAAGCGGGTCGCGGTGATCGGCACCGGCGCCTCGGCGGTGCAGATCGTGCCGCACCTGGCCCGCGACGCCAAGCACCTGTACGTCTTCCAGCGCACCCCGTCCACCGTCGACGAGCGCAACAACACCCCCACCGACCCGGAGTGGGTCAAGACCCTTCAACCGGGCTGGCAGAAGGAGCGCCAGCGCAACTTCCACGCCTGGACCTTCGAGGGCATGGCGCTGGGCCAGCCGGACCTGGTGTGCGACTTCTGGACCGAGCTCGGCCGCAACGTCGCCGCCCGGGTCGCCGCCCTGCCCGACCCGGCCGCCCTCACCCCGGAGCAGTTCATGGCGATCCGGGAGGAGGAGGACTTCAAGCTGATGGAGCGGCTGCGCCGGCGCATCGACGCCATCGTCGAGGACCCGGAGACCGCCGAGAAGCTCAAGCCCTACTACCGGTTCCTGTGCAAGCGGCCGCTGTCCAACGACGAGTACCTGCCCGCCTTCAACCGGCCCAACGTCACCCTGGTCGACGTCTCGGACACCAGGGGCGTGGAACGCATCACCGAGAAGGGGCTGGTGGCCGGCGGCGTCGAGTACGAGGTGGACTGCATCATCTACGCCAGCGGCTTCGAGATCACCACCGACATCTCCCGGCGCTACTCCATCGACACCATCGAGGGTCGCGACGGGCTGAACCTGTTCGACTACTGGCGCGACGGGTACAAGACCTTCCACGGCATGACCAGCCACGGGTTCCCGAACCAGTTCTTCACCGGCTTCACCCAGGTCGGCATCTCGGCCAACATCTCGGCCAACTACGAGCTGCAGGGCGAGCACATCGCCTACATCATCGCCGAGACGCTCAAGCGCGGCGCGGTCACCGTGGAGCCCACCCTGCAGGCGCAGGAACAGTGGTGCCGCACCATCCGCGAGACCGCGGTGGACAACTCGGATTTCGACGCCCAGTGCACCCCGGGCTACTACAACAACGAGGGCGGTGGTGGCGGCGAGGGGCTGCGCAGCCACCTCGGCGAACCGTACGGCCCGGGCTTCTACGCCTTCGCCGAACTGCTCGAGGACTGGCGGGCCCGCGGCGATCTCGACGGCCTGGTGCTGGGGCACTGAATGACCGCACTCCGCTTCGATGGCCGGGTGGCCGTCATCACCGGCGCCGGCCGCGGCCTCGGCCGCGCCTACGCGCTGCTGCTGGCCGAGCGCGGTGCGGCGGTGGTGGTCAACGACGCCGGGGTCACCCTGACCGGCGACGGCGCGGACCCCGGCCCCGCCGAGGCCGTCGCGGCCGAGATCCGCGCCGCCGGTGGACGGGCGGTGGCCTGCACCGACTCGGTGGCCACCCGCGAGGGCGGGGCGGCGATCGTCGGCGCCGCGCTGGAGGCGTTCGGCCGGCTCGACATCCTGGTCCACAACGCCGGCACGGTGCGCCGCGGCGGCCTCACCGAGTTGGCCCCCACCGACTTCGACGCGGTGCTCGACGTGCACCTGCGCGGCGCGTTCCACGTGCTGCGCCCGGCGTTCCCGGTGCTGTGCGACGCCGGCTACGGCCGGGTGGTGCTCACCTCCTCGATCGGCGGGCTGTACGGCAACCACGGCGTGGCCGGCTACGCCGCGGCAAAGGCCGGCATCCTGGGCCTGACCGCGGTGGCCGCGCTGGAGGGCGCCGCCCACGGGGTGCGCTGCAACGCCATCGTGCCCGGCGCGCTGACCCGGATGGCCGAGGGGCTCGACACCTCCGCCTACCCGCCCATGGGCCCCGAGCTCGTCGCCCCGGCCGTGGGCTGGCTGGCCCACGAGTCCTGCACGGTGACCGGCGAGGCGTTCATCGCCATCGCCGGACGCATCGCCCGCGCCGCGGTGGTGGAAAGCCGTGGGGTGTACCGGGATTCATGGTCCATCGAGGACGTCGCCGCCGAGCTCGACAACATCCGCGACCTGACCGACCCGGTGCGCTTCGACGTGGTGCCCGGCGGGCACAACGAACACATCGGGTTCAGCTTCGCGATGGCCCGCCAGGGGGTGGCCGGTGTCTGACGGGCCGCTGGCCGGGGTGCGGGTGGTGGACCTCACCGCGATGGTGATGGGCCCGTACTGCACCCAGATCATGGCCGACATGGGGGCCGAGGTGATCAAGGTCGAGCCCCCGCAGGGCGACGCCACCCGCTACATCTCGGTCGGCCCGGAGCACGGCATGAGCGGGGTGTTCGTCAACGTCAACCGCGGCAAGCGCAGCGTGGTGCTCGACCTGACCACCGAGGCCGGCCGCACCGTGCTGCGCGCGCTCGTGGCCCGCGCCGACGTGTTCATCCACTCCATGCGGGCCAAGGCGATCGCCCGGCTCGGCTTCGCCTACACCGACGTCGCCGCGATCAACCCGGCCATCGTCTACACCAACTGCTACGGCTACGGCCGCCGCGGCCCGGACCGCGACCTGCCCGCCTACGACGACACCATCCAGGCCGAGTGCGGCATCCCCGCCGTGCAGCAGCAGCTCACCGGCCGACCCGACTACGTCGGCACGATCATGGCCGACAAGGTGGCCGGCCTGACCGCGCTGTACGCCACGATGATGGCGCTCTTCCACCGCGAGCGCACCGGCGAGGGCCAGGAGGTGGAGGTCGCCATGTTCGAGACGATGGCGGCCTTCATGCTCGTCGAGCACGCCAACGGGGCCATGTTCGACCCGCCGCTCGGCCCCGCCGTCTACCCGCGCACGGTGGCGCCGAACCGGCGACCCTACCGCACCCGGGACGGCTGGATCGCGGCGTTGATCTACAACGACAAGCACTGGAACGCCTTCGTCGAGGCGGTCCGGCCGCCCTGGGCGAGCGAGGAGTTCGCCACGCTGGAACAGCGTGCCGCCCGCATCGACACGGTCTACGGGCTGATCGCGCAGACCCTGGCCGAGCGCACCACCGCCGAATGGCTGCGGCTGTTCCGGGAACTGGAGATCCCGGCCGCCCCGGTGGGCAGCCCCGACGCGCTGTTCGACAACCCGCACCTCAACGCCGTCGGGCTGTTCGAGACCCTCGAGACCCCGCACGGCCCGGTGCGCTTCCCCGGCGTGCCGACCTGGTTCTCCCGCACCCCCGGCCGGGTCGGCGGCCCGGCGCCGCGGCTGGGCGAGGACACCGCCGCCGTGCTCGCCGAGCTCGGCCTGTCCGATCTGGTCCGGGAGGCCGGATGAGCCTGGACTTCGACCTCGGCCCGGCCGCCGACGCGCTGCGCGGCGAGCTGCGGGATCTGATCGACCGGCACCTGCCGGCCGGGTTCCTCGGCGCCTTCACCGACGACCCGGCGGATCTGGCGGCCGCCCAACGGTTCTGCCGCACCCTGGCGGAGCGCAACCTGCTGTGCATGGCCTGGCCGCCGGAGTACGGCGGCCGCGGCGCCTCGGTGTGGGAGCAGACCGTGGTGCGCGAGGAGATGTGGGCCCACCACGAGCCGCGCGGCGCGCAGTACATGGGGGTCAACTGGGTCGGGCCGATCATCATGCGGCACGGCACCGAGGAGCAGAAGCGCCGGCACCTGCCGCCGATCGCGGCCGGCGAGGTGATCTGGTGCCAGGGCTTCTCCGAACCCGAGGCCGGCTCCGACCTGGCCTCGCTGCGCACCGCCGCCCGCCGCGACGGCGACGGGTGGGTGATCACCGGGCAGAAGATCTGGACCTCCTACGCCACCATGGCGCAGTGGTGCTTCCTGCTGGCCCGCACCTCCCGTCGGGAGCGCAAACAGCAGGGGCTCACCATCTTCCTGGTGCCGATGGACGACCCGGCCGTCGAGGTGCGGCCGCTGCGCACCATGATGGGCCCGCACCACCTCAACGAGGTGTTCTTCGACGGGCTGCGGGTCGGCGACGACGCGGTGCTCGGCACCGTCGACGAGGGCTGGGCCATCGTCGGCGACGTGATGGCCTTCGAGCGGGTCGGCATCGCCCGCTACGCCCGCTGCGAGCGGCTGCTGGCGTTGGCCCCGGTGGTGCTCGGCGAGCGCTGGGAGACGGTGCCGGCCGAGCTGCGCGGCCGCTGGGTTCGCGCCCTGACCCTGTGCCGGCGGGCCCGGCTGCTGGCCTACCGGGTGGTGGCGCTGCAGGACGCCGGGCGGGTCCGGCCCGCCGACGCCGCCGCCTACCGCATCGCGGTCACCCGGCTCGACCAGGACAGCGCGGAGGTGCTGATGGAACTGGCCGCCGAACTGCCCGCCGGTGACGACGCCACCGAGTACTACCGCGCCGAGGTGGCCGACCACTGGCGCTACTCACAGGCCGCCACGGTGTCCTCCGGCAGCATCGAGATGCAACGAATCCTGTTGTCGCGCAGCATGTTGGCGGACAAATGAACACCGAACTGGGCGACGAGGCAATCGAATTCGGCCGGCAGGCGCGCCGGGCGATCGAGGCCGCCGGCGGCGACGAGCTGCTGACGGCCGCGGTGGCCGAACCGGCCACCCGCGAGATGCCGGCCGGGCCGCTGCTGGCCGGGCTCGGTGCCTGGGAGCTGTCCCCGCGCACCGACCCGGACGACGCCGAGGCCGCGGCGGCACTGTGCCGCGCGGCCGGCTGGTGGGCGCTGCCCTACCCGGTCGCCGAACGGTTGGCCCGCCCGCTCGACCTCGACGTCGACGGGCTCTCGGTGGTGGCCGGCCCGGCCCCGGCCGCACCGCTCGCCGGCCTGGAGTTGCGCTGGGCCGTCGTCGATCCGGACGGCAACCGCAGCCGGGTGGTCGGCTGCGGCGAGCCCGGCGACGCGTTCGTCACCCGGCTGCGGCTGGAACCGCTCGACGCCGCCGGAGCGGCCGATCTGGCCCTCGCGCTGGTACTGCCGTGCTGGACGCTGCTGGGCATGCTGGACCGGGCCCTGGAGCTCACCGTCGCCCACGTGCGGCTGCGCGAGCAGTTCGGCCGGCCGCTGGCGGAGTTCCAGGGCGTGCAGTTCCAGCTCACCGACGCCGAGGTGGACCGCAGCGGGCTGGAGATGCTGGCCAAACACGCGCTGTGGAGCGCGGTCTCGGGCCGCCCCGACGCGGTCGAGGACGCGCTGGCACTGCGGATGGCCGCCCTGGAGGCGGCCGAGACCGTGCTGCGGGTGTGCCACCAGCTGCACGGCGCGGTCGGGTTCTGCGACGAGACCACGCTGAGCTGGATCTCGCGTGCCAGCCAGCCGTTGCGCCGGCTGCCGCTGGGCCTGTCGGCCACCCGCGATCTGCTCACCCGCCGGCTGGGCCGGCGGCCGTTGTCGGGGATCTACGGATGAGCCACGATCTTTCGGCGTTCCGCGCCGAGGTGCGCGCCTGGTGCGCGGACAACATCCCGCCGGACTGGCGGCGGGCCCAGACCGGGGCGAGCCCGGAGGAGTTCGTCGCCTTCCAGCGCTGGTGGTTCGACCGGCTGCACGCCGCCGGCTACGCGGTGCCGCACTGGCCGGTGCGGTGGGGCGGTTCCGGCATGACGGCGGCCGAGCAGATGGTGCTCTACGCCGAACTCGCCGCCCACGACGCGCCCCGGCTGGTGCTGGCCTTCGTCGGCATCCACCACGCCGCGGCCACCCTGCTGGCCGCCGGCACCGAGGAACAGCGCCGCCGCCACCTGCCGGCCATCCTCGCCGGCGAACTGTGGTGCCAGGGTTTCTCCGAACCGGAGGCCGGATCCGACCTGGCCGCGCTGCGCACCACCGCCCGGCGCGAGGGCGAGCACTACATCGTCAACGGCCAGAAGCTGTGGGCCTCCGGCGCGAAGTACGCCGACTGGTGCCTGCTGCTGGCCCGCACCGACCCGAACGCTCCGAAACGGCACGGCATCTCCTACTTCCTGCTGGACATGCACAGCCCCGGCGTGCAGGTGCGGCCGATCCGCAACGCCGTCGGCGACGAGCACTTCTGCGAGATCTTCCTCGACGACGTCGCCGTCCCGGCCGCCAACCTCGTCGGCGCGGAGCACCGCGGCTGGCAGGTCGCCCAGGCCACCCTCGGCGCCGAACGCGGCCTGACCATGCTGGAGCTCGCCGAGCGGCTCAACGCCGGATTCGGCCGGCTGACCGCGGCCGCCCCGCTCGACGACCCGGTGGTCGCCGACCGGCTGGCCGGGTTCGCCGCCGAGCTGGCCGGGCTGCGCAGCCTGTGCCGAAAACTCGTGGAGGACACCGATGCCGGGCGGGCGGGGCCCGCCGACGCCTCGGTGGTCAAGCTGTTCTACAGCGAACTGCTGCAGCGCATCACCGACTTCGCCACCGAGATCGCCGGCCCGGCCGCCCACGCCGAGCTGGCCAAACCGGCCTCCAGCGGGTGGGAGTCCGGGACGTGGCTGCTGGACTTCATCGGCTCCTGGGAGTGGACCATCCCGGGCGGCGCCAGCGAGATCCAGCGCACCATCATCGCCGAGCGCGGCCTGGGCATGCCGCGGGAACCGGCGGTGCCATGACCGGGCCGGCCGAAATCCACGACGAGCTGCGCGCGGTCGCGGCCGACCTGCTCGCCAAGAACCGCGCGCCGGACTGGCCGGTGCTGGCCGCCGCCGGCTGGACCGGCCTGGAGATCCCCGAGGCCCTCGGCGGGGCGGGCGTGACGTTCGCCGAGACCGCGGTGGTGTGCGAGGAGATGGGCCGGGCCGCCACCGCGTCGGCCTTCCTGGGCGGGGCGGTGCTGGCGGTCGGGGCGCTCGCCGCGGCGCCGGCGGGCACCGTCCGCGACGAGCTGCTGGCCGGCATCGCCGCCGGCACCACCCGGGCGGCGGTGGTGTGCGACGGGCTCGCGTTGCGCGACGGGCGGCTGTACGGCCGGGCCGAGTTCGTACCCGACGCGCCGGGGGCCGACGTGCTGCTGGTGCTGGCCGGCGACGGCGTCGTCGTCGCCGAGGGCCTGCGCGTGGACCCGCGGCAGGTGCTCGACGAGACCCGCCGGCTGGCCGACGTCAGCGCCGACGGCGCCGCGGTGCAACACCACTGGCCGATCGCCGACCCGCAGCGGGTGCGCGACCGGGCCGCCGTCGCGCTGGCCGCCGACAGCGTCGGCATCGGCGCGGCCATGCTGGACGCCACCGTCGGCTACACCGCGATGCGTCACCAGTTCGGCCGGCCCATCGGCTCGTTCCAGGCTGTCAAACACGCCTGCGCGGACATGTTCGTGCGGTTGCAGGTCGCCCGCCGGCTCGTCGCCGACGCCGCCGCGGCCATCGCCGCACACGCCCCGGACGCACCGCTGCGCGCCGCGATGGCCAAGAGCTACGCCGGCACCGCCGGGGTGGACATCGCGGGCAAGGCCATGCAGCTGCACGGCGGCATCGGCTACACGTGGGAGAGCGGCATCCACGCCTATCTCAAACGCGCCGCGCTCAACCGCACGCTGTTCGGCTCCCCGCAGCAGCACCGCCGCCGCATCGCCCGGCACCGGGCGGCCACGGATTCGGAACTGGGTTAGGAGACAACACCAATGGGCGTACCCGTCTACAAACGCATTCTCGACCTGTTCGAGGCCGAGGGCGTGAACACGCTGTTCGGCATCCCCGACCCCAACTTCGTGCACCTGTTCTCCGAGGCCGAGGCCCGCGGCTGGCAGGTGGTCGCTCCGCACCACGAGGAGAGCGCGGGCTTCATGGCCGAGGCCGCCGCCCGGATGACCGGCCGGCCCGGGCTGTGCATCGGCACGCTCGGGCCCGGGCTGGCCAACATCGCCGGGGCGATGATGTGCGCCCGGGTGGAGAACTCCCCGGTGATCTTCCTCGGCGGCCAGCGCGCCCGCATCACCGAACGCCGGGTTCGCCGCGGCCGCATCCAGTTCGTGCAGCAGGAGGGCCTGCTCGCCCCGTCGGTGAAGTACTCGTCGTCCATCGAGTACCCCGAGCAGACCGACGAGATCATCCGCGAGGCCATCCGCCGCGCCATGTCCGGCACCCCCGGCCCGGCCTACGTCGAGTACCCGCAGCACGTCATCCTCGCCGAGCTCGACGTGCCGGATCCGTTGCCGCCCAGCGCCTACCGGCTGGTCAACCAGGGTGCGGACGCCGACGGGATCGCCGAGGCGGCCCGGCGCATCCGCGCCGCCGAGGCCCCGATCCTGCTGGTCGGCCACGCCGTGCACACCACCCGCAGCCAGGACGCGGTGCGCCGGCTCGCCGAGCTCATGGCCTGCCCGGTCATCCAGACCTCCGGCGGCACCTCGTTCATCCCCGGGCTGGAGGACCGCACCTTCCCGTACGGGTTCTCCCCGGCGGCCGTCGAGGCCGTCGACGGCTCCGACCTCGTCGTCGCGCTCGGCACCGAGATCGGCGAGCCGGTGCACTACGGCCGTACCCGGCACTGGGCCCGCCGCGACCACGAACGCACCTGGATCTACGTCGAACAGGACCCGACCGCCATCGGCGTGAACCGGCCGATCGACGTGCCGCTGGTGGGTGACCTGCGCGCCGTGGTGCCCCAGCTCGCCGACGCCCTGGCCGACACCCCGCGCACCCCGTCGCCGCAGTTGCAGGCCTGGATCAGCGCCGAGCAGCAGCGCATCGCCGAGCTCGCCGAGACCGCCCCGTCCGGGCGCACCCCGATCCACCCGGCCCGGTTCGTCGTCGAGGCCACCAAGGCGTTCCCGCAGGACGGCATCCTGGTCCGCGACGGCGGCGCCACGGTGATCTTCCAGTGGACCTACTCGCAGACCAAACCGCGCGACGTCATCTGGAACCAGAACTTCGGCCACCTCGGCACCGGGCTGCCCTACGCCGTCGGCGCGTCCGTCGCCGAGGGCGGCAAGCGCCCGGTGATGCTGCTGACCAGCGACTCGGCCTTCCTGTTCCACATCGCCGAGCTCGAGACCGCGGCCCGGCACAACCTGCCGCTGGTGTGCGTGGTCGGGGTGGACCACCAGTGGGGGCTGGAGGTGGGCGTCTACAAGCGCACCTTCCCGCAGCCCTCGCCGCAGCCCGGCGTGCACTGGAGCCGCAACGTGCGGTTCGACAAGATCGCCGAGGGCCTCGACTGCCACGGCGAGTACGTCGACCGCGAGGAGGAGATCGGCCCGGCGATCAAACGCGCCTACGCCAGCGGCCGCACCGCGGTGGTGCACGTGGCGATCGACCCCAAGGCGAATTCCGAGGAGATGCCGAACTACGCGGAATTCCGAACCTGGTACGCCGAGGGCCAGCAGTAGAGGAGTATGGGCGCATGCGCGAGTACCTGAACTTCTACATCGACGGCAAGTGGGTGGAGCCGGTGCGGCCCAACACCCTCGACGTCGAGAACCCCGCCACCGAGGAGGTCGCCGGCCGCATCGCGCTCGGCTCGGAGGCCGACGTCGACGCCGCGGTGCGGGCCGCCCGCCGCGCGTTCGGCAGCTGGTCGCGCAGCAGCCGCGACGAGCGGCTGCAGCTGCTCGGCTCGATCCTGACCGAGTACGGCAAGCGCACCGCCGAGCTGGCCGAGGCGGTCACCGAGGAGATGGGCGCCCCGCCGTCGCTGGCGGCCGGGCCGCAGGTCAACCTCGGCATCGGCCACCTGACCACCGCCATCGAGGTGCTCAAGAACTTCCGCTTCGACGAACCGCTGGGTGCCACNCTGGTCACCAGGGAGCCGATCGGGGTGTGCGGGCTGATCACCCCGTGGAACTGGCCGCTGAACCAGATCGCCTGCAAGGTGTTCCCGGCGCTGGCCACCGGCTGCACCATGGTGCTCAAACCCTCTGAGGTGGCACCGTTCTCGGCGCAGATCTTCACCGAGATCCTGGACGCCGCCGGGGTGCCGGCCGGGGTGTACAACCTCGTCTACGGCGACGGACCCGGGGTCGGGGTGGCGCTGTCGGCGCACCCCGAGGTGGACATGGTGTCGTTCACCGGATCCACCCGGGCCGGCATCGAGGTGGCCCGCAACGCCGCTCCCACCGTCAAGCGCGTCACCCAGGAGCTCGGCGGCAAGAGCCCCAACATCGTGCTCGACGACGCCGCCTTCGCCGACAGCGTCGCCGCCGGGGTGCGGGTGATGATGATGAACAGCGGGCAGAGTTGCAACGCGCCGTCGCGCATGCTGGTGCCCAACGCCCGGATGGACGAGGCCGTCGAGATCGCCCGCGGCGTCGCCGAACAGGTCAAGGTCGGCGACCCGAGCGACAAGACCGCCATCGGGCCGGTGGTGTCGCGCGCCCAGTTCGACAAGATCCAGCGGCTCATCCGGTCCGGTATCGACGAGGGCGCCACCCTGGTCACCGGCGGGCCGGGCCGTCCGGAGGGGCTGAGCCGCGGCTACTACGTGCGGCCCACGGTGTTCGCGCACGTGCGCAACGACATGACCATCGCCCGGGAGGAGATCTTCGGCCCGGTGCTGTGCATCCTCGGCTACGACGACCTCGACGAGGCGGTCGAGATCGGCAACGACACCGAGTACGGCTTGGCCGGTTACGTCTCCGGCGCGGACCTGGAGCGCTGCCGCGAGGTGGCGCGCCGCATCCGGGCGGGCTCGGTGGCGATCAACCACGGCTTCGACATGAACGCCCCGTTCGGTGGCTACAAGCGCAGCGGCAACGGCCGCGAGTGGGGCGAGGCCGGGTTCCACGAGTACCTCGAGACCAAGGCGATCCTCGGGTACGCACCGGATTCGGCGGGGTGAGCCCGTAATCTCGGCTGCATGACCCGCAGCTACGAGTACGGGATCGATTTCGACCGTGTCGAGGCCATCGACTTCCACACCCACGTCGAGGTCGACGGCCACGGGCACCACGCCTACGACGACGAACTGACCGAGGCCACCGTCGCCTACTTCAAGCTGGGCGGCGACCTGCTCAACACCGTCGACGAACTGGCCGAGCACTACCGCCGCAACAACACCGCGGCGGTGGTGTTCACCATCGACGCCGAGACCGCCACCGGGCACGCCCCGAACTCGGTGACCGACCTCATCGCCGGTGCGGCGCGCAACAACGACGTGCTCATCCCGTTCGGCACCGTCGACCCGCTCACCGGCGACAAGGCGGTGCGCGCCGTCTTCGAGCAGGCCGCCCTCGGGGTCAAGGGCTTCAAGTTCCACCCCAGCCTGCAGGGGTTCCGGCCCAACGACCGGCTGTACTACCCGGTCTACGACGCGATCAGCGAGGTCGGGGTGCCCGCCCTGTTCCACACCGGCCAGACCGGGCTGGGCTCCGGGCTGGCCGGCGGGCGCGGCATCAAGCTGCGCTACTCCGACCCGATGCTGCTCGACGACGTGGCCGCCGACTTCCCGGACCTGACCATCGTCATGGCCCACCCGGCGGTGCCGTGGGTGGACGCCCAGATCGCGGTGGCCGCGCACAAGGCCAACGTCTACATCGATCTGTCCGGCTGGAGCCCGAAGTACTTTCCGCCCCAGCTGGTCCGGGCCATCGGCCGGCAGCTGCGGGAGAAGGTGCTGTTCGGCACCGACTCGCCGTACCTGAGCCTGCAGCGGTGGCGCCGCGACTTCGAGGCGCTCGACCTCGACCCGGAGGTGCTGCCGCTGGTGTACAAGCAGAACGCGCTGCGGGTGCTGGGCCGATGAGCGAGGGGATTCCGGTCGGGCGGATCTTCGGCCTGCCGCTGCGGGTGCACTGGAGCGTGCTGGTCATCACCTGGCTGTTCACCTGGAGCCTGGCCAGCACGCTGCCACAGGCCGCGCCCGGCCACACCACCGGCACCTACTGGCTGGCCGGGATCTGCGGGGCGGTGGTGCTGCTGGCCTCGCTGCTGGCCCACGAGCTGACCCACGCCCTGGTCGCCCGCCGCGCCGGCGTCGAGGTGCTCGACGTGACGCTGTGGCTGTTCGGCGGGGTGGCCCGGCTGGGCGGGGAGGCGCGGTCGCCGCGGGAGGCGTTCCGCATCGCCGCCTCCGGGCCGGCGATGAGCCTGTCGCTGGCGGGGTTGTTCGCCGCCGCCGCGGCGGTGCTCAACGCCGTCGACGGCCCGGCGATCGTGGCGGCCGTCGGCTGGTGGCTGGCCGGGGTCAACCTGGTGCTCGCCCTGTTCAACATGCTGCCCGGCGCACCGCTGGACGGCGGGCGGGTGCTGCGGGCCATCCTGTGGCGCATCCACGGCGATCCCGAACGCGCCTCGATCGGGGCCGCCCGGGCCGGGCGGGTGGTGGCGTTCCTGCTCATCGTGCTCGGGCTGGTGCAGTTCCTGGCCGGCGCGGTGGTCGGCGGGGCGTGGACCGTGTTCATCGGCTGGTTCATGCTCACCGCCGCCCGGCAGGAGGAGCAGTGGACGCGCGCCCAGCGCACGCTGGCCGGGGTGACCGTCGCCCACGCCATGACCCCGCACCCGCGCACCGTGCCCGGCTGGATCAGCGTCGAGGAGTTCATCCAGCGCTACCTGCTCGGCGACCGCCACTCGTCCTACCCGGTGGAGGGGGCCGACGGCACCGTCATCGGCCTGATCACCCTCGAGCAGCTGCGCCGGGTCGCGCCCGGGCTGCGTGACTCGGTGCGGCTCGCCGATGTGGCGGTGCCGTTGAACCAGGTCGCCACCGCCGCGCCGGACGAGCCGGTCACCGCGCTGCTGGAGCGGCTCGAACAGCACCGGGGCCGCCGGGCGCTGGTGCTGGACCGCGGCCGGGTGGTCGGCATCGTCACCGCCGCCGACCTGGCCAGGCTGGTCGAGGTGATGACCGTGGCCCGAAATCCCATGGACCTCCGGCCCTATTGACGGCTCTGGCCGCCGTGCTCTCATCGAGGCGACGCGCCGAGACGGAGTGCAAGGGGACATGATGAGCGCGATTCACACCGAGAGCCGGCCGTGGACCACGCCCGTCGAGGAGCTGCTCCTCGACACCGGCCGGGAACCCGACTGGACCGACGAGGACGATGAGGAGGCGCTGTTCGACCTCGGCGCCCCGGACGAGGTGCTCGACGGCGAACTGCGCGTCGCGGTGGTGCCCCGCAAGGCGGACGAATTCACCTGCAGCCGCTGCTTTCTCATCCACCACATCAGCCACCTGGCGACGTCCGCCGACGGCGCGCCGGTGTGCGGCGACTGTGCGGAGTGACGCGATGACCGCGCAGGCCGGTCCGCACCTGCGCCTCGCGCGGCCCCGCGCCGCGAACGTGAGCCCGTGCGCGAGAAATCGCGAAATCCGGGCACACAGGCTCACGTTCGCGGGGGTCTAACGCTCGACGACGAGCACGTCGAGCGTGCGCGGCCCGTGTACCCCCTCGACCCGGTTGAGCTCGATGTCGCTGGTCGCGCTCGGCCCGGAGACGAAGGTCAGCGGCCGGGACGGGTCGAGCGCCGCGAACGCCTGCGGCACGGTGTCGACGATCTGGTCGGTGCCCACCACGCAGATGTGATGGTCGGGCACTAGGGTGATGGCGCGCCGGCCCTGACCGGGCCCGGCGTCGAGCACGATGGTGCCGGTCGCGGCGATGCCCACCGCGCAGCCGGTCACCACCGCCGGCAGCGCGTCGAGCTCGTCGACCGTCAGCGGCGGGTCGTCCACCCGGGTCGCCACCCCGGCCACCCACTCGGGCGGCAGATCGGGCGGGACCACCACCGGCCCGGCCGTCAGCCGCGCCACCGTGGCGGCGATCTCGCCCGGGCCGATGCGGTGCACCCGGGCCCGGTACTCGCCCACGGCCTCGGCGAACCGCGCCACATCCGCGGGCCCGGTCAGCGGCGCGCGGTCGTAGTCGCGNGGCACCCGCACCGGTGCCGGCGGCGCGCCCGCCAGGGCCTCGCGGATGCGCTGCAGCACAACCGATCTCGCATCAGCCACGGGTGCGCCTCCACCACTGCCGGAAGGTCTCGGTCGGCGGGGCCGGCACATCGCGGCTGGCGGTCCAGCGCGACGCCGGCCAGGGCAGCATGGTGATCCGGCGGTCCNTGCCGGCCAGGGCNCGGCCNGCACCCAGCACCGCCTCGGCGGCGGCGAACCGGCGCGGCCCGGCCATCGCGAACGCGGCGGCCCGCATCGCCAGGTCCTGCCCGCCCGGCAGCCCGCCGCGCTCGGCGTCGACTTCGGCGGCACGCAGGTGCACCAGGATGGACGGGATGTCGATGCGCACCGGGCAGGCGTCGAAACACGCCCCGCACAGCGACGACGCGTACGGCAGNGAGGCGTTCGGGTCGTGATGCCCGCGGGTGCCGGTGAGCTGCGGGGACAGGATCGCCCCGATCGGCCCCGGGTACACCGAGCCGTAGGCGTGCCCGCCGGCGCGCTCGTAGACCGGGCACACGTTCAGGCACGCCGAGCAGCGGATGCAGCGCAGCGCGTCGCGGCCCACCGGGTCGGCCAGCACCCGGGAGCGGCCGTTGTCCAGCAGCACCAGGTGGAACTCCTGCGGCCCGTCGCCGGGATGCACCCCGGTCCACATNGAGGTGTAGGGGTTCATCCGCTCGGCGGTGGAGGAGCGGGGCAACAGCTGCATGAACACCTCGAGGTCGGTGAACCGCGGCAGCAGCTTCTCGATGCCCATCACGGTGATCAGCGTGCGCGGCAGGGTCAGGCACATCCGGCCGTTGCCCTCGGACTCCACCACGGCCAGCGTGCCGGTCTCGGCGATGCCGAAGTTGGCGCCGCTGATCGCGACCTTGGCGGACAGGAACTTTCGCCGCAGATGCGCCCTGGCGGCCATGGCCAGCTCCCGCGGCTCGTCGGAGAGCTCGGTGACCTCGGGCATCTCCCGGGTGAAGATCTCCCGGATCTCGGCGCGGTTGCGGTGGATGGCCGGCACCAGGATGTGGCTCGGCTTGTCGTGGCCGAGCTGCACGATCAGCGCGGCCAGGTCGGTCTCGGTGACACCGATGCCGGCGGCCTGCAGGTGCTCGTTGAGCCCGATCTCCTCGGTGGCCATGGACTTCACCTTGACCACCTCGGTCGTGCCGGCCCGGCGGACCAGTTCGGTGACGATGGCGTTGGCCTCGGCGCCGTCGCGCGCCCAGTGCACCACCCCGCCGCGGGCGGTGACGTTGCGCTCGAGCTCCTCGAGCAGCTCCGGCAGCCGGGCCAGCACCTCGTCCTTGATCGCCGCCCCGGCCCGGCGCAGCTCTTCCCAGTCGGGGCATTCCGCAACGGCGGCAAGGCGTTTGGTGCGGATGGTGCGGGTGGCGTGCCCGATGTTGCGGCGCAGCTGGGTGTCCCCGAGCGCCTTGCGGGCGGCTTTCGGGAACGGCTCGTCGCCGCGCAGGCTCATCGCGGCCGCTCCTCGGTGGAGGCCAGGATCTCGGCGAGGTGTACGGTGCGCACCGCCGAGCGGATCCGGCTCAGCCCGCCACCGATGTGCATCAGGCACGACGCGTCGCCGGCGCTGCACACCTCGGCGCCGGTCTGCAGCACCCGGGCCATCTTGTCGGCCAGCATCGCGGTGGACACGTCGGCGTTCTTGATCGCGAACGTGCCGCCGAATCCGCAGCAGACGTCGGCGTCGGGCAGCTCCACCAGGGTCAGGCCGCGCACCTGTCGCAGCAGCCGCAGCGGCTTGTCGCCGACCCGCAGCAGGCGCAGCGAGTGGCAGGTGGGGTGGAAGGTGACGGTGTGCGGGTAGTAGGCGCCCACGTCGCAGATCCCGAGCACGTCGACGAGCAGCTCCGAGAGCTCGTAGGTGCGGGCGGCGACGGCCTCGGCGCGGCGGGCCAGCGCCTCGTCACCGGCGCGGCGGGCGACCATGGCGTGCTGGTGGCGCACCGACCCGACGCACGAGCCCGACGGCGCCACGATCACCTCGTACGGCTCGAACACCTCGACGTGGTGGCGCAGCAGGCCCAGCGCCTCCCGCTGGTAGCCGGTGTTGACGTGCATCTGCCCGCAGCAGGTCTGGCCGTCCGGGAACACCACCTCGTGGCCGAGCCGCTCCAGCAACTCCACGGTGGCGATCGCGGCCTGCGGGAACATCGCATCGGCCAGGCAGGTGGCGAACAGGGCGATACGCATAGGCCTCCGCGAGACAATTCTCGGGACCACGGTACTCCCCGGCCGCGATGAGTTCCGGCCGGACCGGTGGTCGGTACCGGTGACCGTGTACCGACAACCACGAGGAGGCTCACCCATGACGGTCCGCACCAGCATCCCGGTCGGCGCGCCGATCTGGATCGACCTGTCCACCTCGGACCTGGCGCGGGCGCGCCGGTTCTACGGCACCGTGTTCGGCTGGACCTTCGAGGAGACCGGCCCGGAGTACGAGGGCTACGTCATCGCGCGGTGCGACGGCCGGCCGGTCGCCGGGCTGATGCACAACAAGCCCGAGTGGGANGCCCCNGACGCCTGGATCACCTACCTGCACACCGCCGACGTGGACGCCACGGTCGCGGCCGCGGTGGCCGCCGGGGCGAGCTGCTGCATGGGCGCGATCGAGGTCGGCGACCAGGGGCGGGAGGCCATGCTCACCGACCCGACCGGTGCGTTCGTCGGGCTGTGGCAGCCCGGCGGACACCGCGGCTTCGAGGTGGCCGGGCGGCACGGGGCGCCGGTGTGGCACCAACTGACCACCCGCGACTTCGCCCGGGCGCTGGACTTCTACCGCACCGTGTTCGGCTGGCAGACCCAGGCGGTGGCCGACACCGACGAGTTCCGGTACGCCACCGCGGCGTTCGACGGCGATGAGCTGCTCGGTGTGTTCGATGCGGCGATCCTGCCGGAGGGCACCCCGTCGAGCTGGAACGTCTTCCTCGGTGCCGACGACGTCGACAGGGCCATCGAGGTCATCGTCGCCGAGGGCGGGACGGTGGTGCGCCCCGCCGAGGACACCCCGTACGGGCGGCTCGCGTCGGTGACCGACCCGACCGGGGCGGCGTTCAACCTCTCGTCACTGCCGGACTGAGTGCGGTCAGCCGTCGGCGGCGAGCTGGAAGTCGGCGAAGTCGAAACCGGGCACCACGACACAGCTGACCAGCGTCGGTTCGTCGCCGACGGGCCGGGCCCGCTGCCAGTAGCCGGGCGGGATCAGCAGCTGCGGCTGTTGGCCGGCCTCGATGTCCGCACCGAGCAGATGCGTTGTCGCCGAATGCTGTTCGGGCCCGAACTCGAGCTCCAGCGCGCTGCCGCGGTGGAACAGCCACAGCTCGGCGCTGCGCACCGTGTGCCAGGCCGACTGCTGGCCCGGCATGAGCAGGAACAGGATGGCGGTGCCGGCGCTGCGCGGGCCGGTGTACTGCGGCGGCAGGGCGGACTGGGCGATGGTGAGTTCGCTGCGCCACGTCTCGCGGAACCAGCCGCCCTCCGGGTGCGGGGCCAGATCCAGCGTGCGTGCCCACTCGGGAAGTTCCGTCATGAGCCGATACTCTCATTGGCGTGGTTCGGCTGCGTCCCGGATGGCTGGTCGTGTTGTGTGCGGCAGTGGTGGGGGCGAGCTGTTTCATGCCCTGGCTGATCCGCACCGACGGGGGCGGGCGGGCCAGCGCGATCGGCGGCATCGTGGGCCAGATGGACCAGCTGCCGCGCGGCTTCGGGCCGGGGCAGCTCATCCTGCTGCTCGCCGCGCTGCTGGTGGTGGCCGGTGCCATGGCGGCGCGCAGCCTGCTGGGGCGCACCGCGGCGGCGGTGGCGTTCCTGCTCGCGCTGCTGATCGCGGTCGTGACGACCTGGTACTACCGGCTCTATGTGTTCGACGGCGTCACGGCCGGGTACGGGATGTACGTCGGCGGCGGGGCGGCGGTGGCCGCGGCGCTGCTGTCGGTCTGGGCGATGGCGGTGGCCTGGGCCGAGGCCCGCCGCCGCGCCGAGTAGCCGGTCCGGCCGCCGGCGCGTCGAGTCTGCGCTGAGATCACGCTCTCGCGGCGAAACGCGATCTCAGCGCAGCGTCAGTGGTGATGGTGACCCGGGCCGTGCGGTCCGGGGCCGTGCGGGTGTTTCCAGTGGCCCGGGGGCGGGCCGGGGTGCCAGCCCACCCAGTTCGGGGTGTTCACACACGCGTAGGCGAATCCGTACGGCCCGCTCACGCAGATGTCCGGGGCGGCCGTCGCCTGGCCGGCGCCGCCGACCGCGAGCACCGCGGGAACTGCCAGGGCACCAATCGTCATGGCCATCGTTCGCATCAGTCGTGCCCGTCTCACCGTTCTCAACCTCTCACTTCAGTCCGACCCGAGGCCCACGATAGTCCGATCGTTGCGCATCGCAAGGACGCGAAAAACTAACGGAGAAGGCAATATTCGCTGTGTTTGCAGTGTGGGTGGCGAATACGATGCGTGGCGCGCGCCGCTGGTCTCGATGCCCGAGCAATGCGCAGCGCCCGTTGCCGGGATGTGCCGACGGAGCCGACATGGCGGGACGCCCGACGGCCGGGTGCTGACATTTTGCTTCGACATCGAGCCGGAGGAGTGCCGGCTCGTCACCTGGGCCGGCGTTCCTGACGAGACGGACGGCTCGGTCGCCCGCACTCCCGGCCGCGGCGTCGACGTCGAGGACAGGGCCGGCATCATCGGACGGCCGCGGGACGCTGTGATGACCGGCGAGGCCCGGACCGCGACGCTACTGAAGTTCAGCGCCGAGGTACGCCATTTCGACCGGCACGTCGGGAACCCGGTGGCCCGGCTCGAGTTCGATGTCGGGATCTGGAAGAAGTNGCCTCAACATCAGTGCGCCGGCCGCGCGCGGGGCACGCCCGGGTCCGGTGGCCTGACCCATGCCACGGGAACTGGCGACCAGGGTCGAGCAGGCCGCCGAGTGTCCGCGCGACCGGCTTCGCGACCACGGTCTCTGATCGGAGGGGTCTCTGGTCGGAGGCCGACGAGGCCGTGCTCATCCGCCGGCACGGACGGCGGACCGTTGCGATACACACGCCGTGCTGTAGAGGCTGACGCTAGCCGCCGTCGTGTCAGTGCGGCATCGGGTGGAGCGTGTCGCATTTTGCGCAGCGGAATTTCTCTGAATTTTCAAACGCTGACAGCAATGCGCCGCAGCTCGGGCACGTTACGAGGGCGCAGACCTTCTCGCATTTCGCACATCTGAAGCGTTTCGCGCCCGACTTCATTTTCAGTTTGGCGCCACAGTGCAGGCAGAGCACCGTGAGCGGGCCGGCGGAAGGTTCCGGTGTTCTGGGTNCTTCGGGCTGACCTCTGCCCGGTAACGGCGTGGTCAGGTGGCATTGCCAGCACTCGAATGTAATGGCTTCGTTCAAGACGTTCTGCACGGCGTTGCAGCGGGGGCACCGCATTGCNCGCCAACCGGGCGGCGCTGGAGGAAGGCCGGGCTTTCGGGCGATGACGACGATCAACCCGATGATTCCGAGGAAGAACCCCCAGCAGAAGCTGCCGCCGGTGGAGAGATTTTTTTGGTGCCCAATGAGTGCTGAAACCGCGCCCCACACCAACCCCCAGAAGAGCACGAGAATCAAGAACTCCATGCGGGGCATGATATGAAACGGTCAGGGCTATTGCCGGACTAATCCGCCTGGCGGACACCTCGGAAGCGTGAGTTGTGGATATTTCACCGCTCGTCTTGATCAGCAGCCGCATTCACCACCAACGGTTCCGNATTTCTTCCGACCGCCCTGGAAGAAATTCCACTCGTCGACCGCTGAAGACCGCATGCTCGACTGCTGCGTAAATCAGAGCAACCGCAAGCAGTGATCACAGCGTGCTGTTGAGCCTGCGTTCACCCGGGCTCGCCGCGGCGAACTGATCAGCTGCGGACGAATTTCACGAAGGCTGATTCTGTCGAACTCCGAGTGCCCGCGGTAAAGTGCCACGCCGCCGGACTCAGTCATTCAGGTGGTTCCGCCGGGGATACGACCCGGTCCGGCTACCCGTCGTTGCAATGCGGTGCCGTGGCGCCGACGGTGCTGAGTGAAGTTACATGCAGGTGGCACGACCATGCATCTCTGCAGCCCGCCCCGTGCCCCCGGCAGGATTCGAACTAGCCGGATGGCCCAGTCTATAACCCGTCCCGACGTGCGCTGATGGCGCTATAATCGCTGGCAGAAGGGCATATCGACCGTTGCCGGAGTTAGGTTCTGTTGGGTCCTGTATAGACCCGTTATAGCCCGCTTATAGCCCGAAAGTCGCCCGTTAGGAGCTGCCGCGATGCCGCAGAAGAAGCCCGCCACCGCCACCCGTAGCCGCCGTGGATTCGGGCGGCTGCGCCAACGCGGGTCGGGTCGCTGGCAGGCGAGCTACCCGCACCACGGCGCGCTGCATTACGCCCCGGCGACGTTCCCGACGAAGGACTCCGGCGCGGCGTGGCTGCAGAACGAGCGCGACCTGATCGACCTCGACCGGCGTAAGCCGGGCACCTGGACCCCGCCCGCCGAGCGGGTGGCGAAGGCGGCGGCGCGCAAGCTCACGCTGCGCGACTACGCGAAGCCGTGGTTGACGCACCGCAGCCTTTCGCCGCGCACCCGCGACAACTACGAGTACCACCTTGAGCGCAATATCTTGCCGACGCTGGGGGATTCGGCGATCGCCGAGATCACGCCCGAGGACGTGCGGGTGTGGTTCACCGGGTTGGGCACCGAGCACCGCACCCGCAACGCTCAGGCGTATGGGGTGCTGCAGGCGGTGATGAACACGGCGGTCGATGACGGGCTGATCGACCGCAGCCCGGCCCGCATCAAGGGCGCGGCGGCGGTGAAGCACACCAAGCGGTCGGTGGTGTTGTTGGAGCCGGACGAACTCGCGGCGCTGGCCGACAAGATGCCCGAGGCGCTGCGGCTGACGGTGCTGCTGGCCGGGTGGTGCGGGCTGCGCCGGGGCGAGCTGTTCGCGCTGACGCGGGCCGACGTCGCCGACGACGCCTCGACCGTGCGGGTCAGCAAGGCCGTGACGTTCCGGCACGGCAAGTTCGAGGCCGGGCCGACCAAGACCAAGGAGTCCAACCGCACCGTAACCGTCCCGCCGCACCTGCGCCCGATCATCGCCGCGCACCTGCGTGCCCACGTCGGCGAGGCCAAGACGGCGCTGCTGTTCACCGACCCGGTGACGGGCGGCTACTACGCCGAGGGCCGGTACCGCACGCCGTTCTTCAACGCCCGACAGGCCATCGGCAAGGACGAACTGCACTTCCACGATCTGCGGCACTTCGGCGGGGTGATGGCGGCGGTCGCCGGAGGCACCACCAAGGAGGTCATGGCCCGGCTGGGTCACGTCACCAGCGGCACCGCCATGCGGTACCAGCACGTCGCCGCCGGGCGGGCCGACGTGCTCGCCGATCGGTTGTCGGCGCTGGCCGCTCCGGCGGGTGCGGGCGACGCGCCAGCGGCAGGCTGAATCCCGCACCGCCGCAACGATTCTGAGCTGACCCACCAGAACCTAACGGAACCGTTCGCGTCATCGGCTATTCTTAGCGGGCCGGTCAGATAGCCCCAGACCCGCACTCGCAGCCTCACTCTCTGTCTCAGGCACGACCCCCTCCGTCTCCGTCTCCTCTCCCAATCTCAGCCGCGGAAGATCACCAGACCACGGAGCAGACCCAAGTGAGTGCCAAGACCACCGCCACCCCGCATTTCATCTCCCTGCAGGACGCCGCCACCCGTACCGGGTTCTCGGTGTTCACCTTCCGCGAGAAGATCGCCAGCGGCGAGCTGCCCGCCTACCGGCTGTCGGACAAGCCCGGTAGTGCCATCCGCGTGAAGGTCGCCGATGTCGACGCGCTGATGAAGCCGCTCATCCCGGCAGAGATTTACGCCGACCGTCCGGCCCGGTGATCGCTGATCGGCGCGGGCCGATGCTCGAATCAGCCACGGCGACAAGCACTCCGGTGTCGGGGAACTGTACGCACGATCCGGCTGTGCCTGCACGGTCGGTCCGTAACGTCCAGAGACACAACCACATCGGTAGAGAGGAGACCCGCCGATGACGACCGTCACCCTCGACAACCCTGACGCGCTGCTGCTGCCGCGTGACGTCGCCGCGCTGCGGTGCACCACCGAGAACGCCCTGGCGCAGGAGAGGTGGCGCGGTCGCGGGCCGCGCTACGTGCGCGACGGGCGGCGCGTTCTGTATCGGGCCGGTGATTTGGCCGACTACATCGCCGCACACACGATCGTGCCGAGACCGTCAGTGCCACAACAGGAATGAGAAACAGCGATGCCGCCGGGGGGCGCGTGATTGGCCTCGACGCGCTACCCGGCGGCATCACCTCAACGACGACTCCCACCGAAAGAGTCTGCCCGCCCGATGACCCAACGAGAGGTACGGCCCGATGTTCAACGAGAGGAACACCATGCAGTCTAGCAACCGTGCTGCCGAGCTGACGGCTCTGCTGAGCCATGCGCCGAAGGCCGACGACCACGACGGCGTGCGTGACTACCTGCACGCGCTGGCGGCGCTCGGCGCTGCACCGCTGCTCGTCTACCCGGCGAGCAAGAAGCCCGCCGATGTGCGCACACCGCAGCGGCGTAGCGCCGACGATCGCGCCGCCCGCGAGGCCGCGCAGGCGGCGGGCAACCCTCACTGGGCCAAGGCGAAATCCGCCGCCGGGGTCCACCTCGCCACCACTGGCCGCGACACCCTCGATCGGTACCTGGACCGCTACGTGACGATGTTCGGTGCTGCCGTGGAGGTCAACGTCGCGGTGTCGCTGGGGCGCAGCCGCCTGGTCGTGGTCGACTGCGACACCGCCGCGCAGCTCGCCGCGTTCCTCGCCGACGCCGAGGCCGACCCCGGCACGGTGCCGACGGTGAGCACGCCCGGCCAGTTCGGGCCGGACGGGGTGACGCTGGTGCACCGCGACGGCGGTCACTTCTACTTCACGGTGCCCGAGGGCGTCGAACTGCCCGAGCAGCCGGGGTCGATGAAGGTCGGCGGTGAGGACGGCTACGCGGTGATCTGGGGCGCGGGCAACTACGCCCTGACGCCGCCGAGCGTGCGGCCCGAGGGCACCTATGAGGCGACCGGCTCGCCGGTCTACGCGCTGCCCGGCTGGCTGGCCGAGACGATCACCAGCTACGGGCAGGGGTATGTCAGCCGGGCCATCGACGGCCACGCCCGCGCCGACACCAGCGCCGACCCGGTGGCGCGGTGGGGCGCTGCTGTGTCGTGGGAAGCGATCCTCGAACCCGCCGGGTGGGTGGCGACCGGCAAGGCCGATGGCTGCGGGTGCCCGACGTGGACCGGGCCGGGCACCCACGCCAGCCCGAAGTCGGCTACCGCCCATGAGTTGAGCTGCGCGGAGTGGACGAACTCGGCGGACCCGCCGCTGCACATCTGGACCGACAACCCCGGCGAGCCGTGGGAGAGCCACATCGCGGCCAGGGCCGGCAAACGCACCATCAGCAAGCTGCAGGCGGTCGCGCTGCTGCACTACGACAGCAAGGAGGGTGAGGCGATGGACGCGCTCGGGATCGAGTTGACCGACGCCGCCGAGATGGCGCTGGATGACGCCGATGTGGTGTGGCTCGACAGCTACCGCAAGACCGACACCGCGAGCGGCGGTGAGGGCGTCGCCGATGGTCGTGGCAGCGGTTCTGGCCGGAGTCTGCAGATCACCTGGGCGTGCGAGATCGAGCCGGAGCCGGTCGACTGGCTGTGGGTCGACATCTCGATGCGCAACACCGCGCAGCTGGTGCCCGACGGTGCCACAGCGCCCAACCCGTTCCTCGTTGAGGACATCGCGTGCGTCGCGCCGGGGCACACCTGGTCGCCGCCGGAGGTCGAGACCGACGGGCGCATCGCGTGCGGCATGGTGAGCATCGCCGCCGGGCGTGAGGGGTCGGGCAAGTCGAGCTTCGGTATCTGGCTTGCCGCGAAGATCACTCGCGGCACGCTGCCCGGCTCGCACTACGGGGTGCCCAAGCGGGTGTTCTACCTGGCGACCGAGGACAGCTGGAAGCACACGCTGGTGCCGCGCCTGATGGCTGCGGGTGCTGACCTGTCGATGGTGGCCCGCGTCGAGGTCGCCGTCAGCGAGTGCGCCACCGTGACGCTGAGCCTGCCCGACGACGTGGAGCTGCTCACGCGGTCGATCACCGACAACGACGTCGCCCTGGTCGTAATCGATCCGCTGATGTCCACGATGAGCGCCGGACTCGACACCAACGGCACCCGAGACGTGCGCACCGCCTTGGAGCCGCTGGCGGCGATGGCCGACAAGACCGGCGCGGCGGTGGTCGCGCTGGCTCACTTCAACAAGGCCACCGGCCTGGACTCGCTGACCCGCATCACCGGCAGCGGCGCGTTCAAGGACGTCGCTCGGGCGGTGATGGTGTTCGCGGTGGACCCGGTGAGCGGTGAGCGGGTGTTCTCGCAGCCCAAGAACTCCGTGGGGCGCAACGATCTGCCGTCGCTGCGCTACGAGGTCACCGGAGCCGTGGTCGAGACCCGCAAGGGCAAGACGGCGACTGCCCGGTTCCGGTTCGCGTGGACCGCCGATTCGACGGTCGATGACGTGCTGGTCGAGGAGCGGCGCGGCGGGCGGCGCGCCTCGCCGGTGCAGGAGTTCCTGGTGCAGTACCTCGCCGAGCACGCCGACAAGGAGACCGGCGAAGTCGACGCCGCCGACGTGATCGCCGCCGGAGAGGGCGAGGGCCACACCCGGCGGCAGATCACCGACGCCCGCGCCCGCTGCGCGCACCCCAAGATCGCCACGCGCAGCGAGGGGTTCGGCAAGGACAAGCGGCACCTGTGGAAGATCGCGTAGCGCCGGGCGGCGGTCTCGCGCCCGCGCACGCGTGGACATGAGCGGCCTAAGCGATCTAAGCGTTCTAAGCAGGTCAGAGTGTGTTTCGGGGGTGCGTCCTAAGCGGGCGGTCTAAGGGCGGCGGCGCGTTCTAAGACCCGCTGCTTAGGCCGCGTTTCCGTCGCCTTAGAACGCCCTTTAGATCGCGCTTAGGACGCGTTCTCTCCACCCCATCTACCAGGGGTTTTGTCTTAGAACGCTTAGATCGCAATACGAGGGGTCGCGTGCGCGTGCGCGAGGCTGGCGCGGGCCGGGGAGCTGCGGGACCGGCGAGGCGACCGACCCCCGCCCGCCCGCCGTCGGGCTACCTCAACCGTGCACGGTTCTGCGGTAGGTATGAGGTATGGGACAGGTGATGCCGCTGGCCGACTCCCGCGCCCGCGCCGAGCAGGCGTTCGTGATGCGCGAGGTCGGGATGCAGTCGTGGTCGAAGATTCGCGACGCCCTCGGGTACAGGAGCGTCGGTGCGGCGCAGCTGGCGGTGAAGCGGTACCGCGAGCGCAACCCGCTGCCCAACGCCGAGGCGGCGCGGGCCGGGATCGTGGAGCGCAAGCGGGTCACCCTCGGCGCGGCGCTGCGGTCGCTGGCGGAGTCGCAGAAGGCGGGCGATCACCAGTCGGTCGCCCGGCTCATCGACGTCATCACCAGAGCCGACGCTGAGATGGCGAAGATGTACGGCCTCAACGCCCCCGACAAGCTCGACGTCACCGTGACCCAGACCCCGGCGGCGATCATCGAGGACGCCCGACGGCGGCTGCTCGAAGTGGTCGACGCCGAAGTGATCGAACCGAAGGAGATCGAACGATGAGCACCCTCACCAAGCGCGACGCCATCGACGCGGCGCTGAGCGTCGCCGACGACGTGGCGCACGGTCGGCTCGACCCGACGGCGCTGCAGCAGCAGGCGGTGAGCGAGTGCCGTGAGTTGTTCGGCACCGTCATCGGCGACGGTGACGCGCTGTGGACCCTGCACGCCGACGTCGCCCGGCAGGCGGTGGGGCTTGGTGCGCTCAGCCCCGACGAGTTGCGGGAGTGGGCAGCGGTCTTGGATCGCAGGACCGGAGCGGCGGTCGAGCCGCCCGCCCCACACGATGACTTCTCGCCGCTCGAATCGGCTGCGAGCGTTGACGAGAGCCAGCCGGAATCGACCGACGACGGCGACGACAGCGCACCGGGCGACCTGAGCGCGGCTCTGTCGCTGCTCACCTCACGGTCGATCGAGCAGCGGGCCAAGGAGGACGCCCCCGCGCCGCAGCGCCGGGCCGACGACGGCGGCTATGACCCGCTGCGCGGGTTCGACCCCGTCGCGACGCGGCGGCGTTGAGCTGCACCCCGACAGAGGAGGATCGAAGCATGGGCAACAACAGCGGACTCGGATCGGACTGGCGCGCCTCGCGCTCGAATCGCGGCTCGACGGCTGCGCCGACCGCCGACCTCGGCGATGACTGGCGGGCCACGCGCCCCAACGATGCGTTCACGGAGCCGCCCGCAACGACGGGCGCGCCCGGCTGGCGTCCCAGTCGCGCCGGTTCGTAGCCGTCTCGAAACTTTAGTTTCAAGACGGGCGCGGCAGCAGAGCCGATCAAGCGGGCTGTCGCTGGTCGTGAGTCTCGAAAGTTGTCTCGTATCGAAATAGCGTCGCGGCCGACTTTCGAGATAAAGTTTCGGTCATGACCACCGCCACCGCCGCCCCGGCCATAGGCCAACTGCTCGGCTACGCCCGCGTGTCCACCGGACACCAGTCCCTCGACGCTCAGACCGACGCGCTCACCGCCGCCGGAGTCGACCCCGCTCGGGTCTACAGCGACAAGCTCACCGGCACCTCGACCCGCGAGCAGCGCGCCGGGCTGGCCGCAGTCCTCGACTACGCCCGCGAGGGCGACACCATCGTGGTCGTCGGCATCGACCGGCTCGGACGCAACGCCGCCGAGGTGATGCTGACGGTTCGCGACCTCGCCGAGCGCGGCATCACCCTCCGGTCGCTGCGTGAGGGCATCGACACTTCCAACGCCACCGGGCGGATGATCGCGGGCGTGCTGGCGTCACTCGCTGAGCTTGAGCTTGAGCTGCAGCGCGAACGCCGGGCGGCGTCGCGGGCGGCGCGCAAGGCGCGTGACATGCCGATCGGTCGGCCCAAGGCGCTCGACGCCGACAAGGCCGCGCTCGCCCGCCGGATGCGTGACAGCGGCGAGCCGGTGCCGACCATCGCCGCCGCCGTCGGTGTCAGCCGGGCCACCCTGTACCGCTACCTCGCCGAGGGCGTCTGAGTCGGTACCCCGGCGCACAATCTGGTGCATCATTGATCCCACCAGTCACGAAGGGTGAGGTGGCATGGCTGGCGACAGCGACATAACGGTCGACCTCGAAGGCGAGGCGTTAGACCCGCGTGCCGTCGCCGACGCCATCACGCAAGTCGAGAACTTAGTCCAGAGCCTGGCCGTCGGGGGTGCGGCACAGCTGGTCCTCACCGATTTGCATGGTGGAAGCGCCCACATCTCGATGGCGGTAACCGGCGCGTCGGTTGACTCCCTGCGAGACGGGCTCGAAGAACTCCGCCAGTCGCCCGTCGTGCCTACCGGCTGGCGGCGCGACTCGCTGCAGGCGGTCGCCAACCTGGGCGGTGTGGCGGGGCTGCGCGGCGTCGACAGCATCAGCCTTCGCCTGGGCGATGCGGTGTCGGCGATCGACAGTGCGTTGCGCGACAACGCACAAGCTGCCCTCGAACCGTCGTCCCGGTCTCTCGGTGCCGTTCGGGGAACGCTCTACCGCTACACCAACGACGCGCCACGCAGCCGCCGCACGGCGGGGCTTCGCAACGTGCATACCGGCGACACGATCGACCTCCGGTTCTCAGCCGAGATCGCGCCACTTATCCGCGAGCATTTGGAGAGCGAGGTCGAGGTGTGGGGCGAGATCGCACGCGACGCTACCGACAAGATCGTCCATGTCACCGTCGAGGGAATAGAGCCCGTTGCAGCCGCCGAGGCGACAAGGGCCAGCGATGGTCGTGGACTGCTCGGGCGGGGGTGGACCGATGGTCTTGATCCGGTCGACTGGGTGAGGTCGCAGCGTGGCTGACCAGTTGAAGCGCGTAGCGGTCGACACCTGCATCGTCCTCGATCTACTACTAGACGAGGATGCGGACCTGGCCGCTCGGGCGCAGTATCTGCTTGAGGGCCACGGCGACCGGCACACCATCGTGCTCCCGGCCATAGTGATCGCAGAGATCGCCGGGACGGGGAGTGTTCGCGGTACGCAATTGCCGGCGGCGGTGCGCGCCGAACGCATCAAGTCGGCGACTGACTGGATTAGAAGCTCGAACTTCGTCGTCGCTGAGATGTCGGAGCGCACGGCACGGCGCGCCGCCGAACTGGCCGTGCGCCACAACCTCAAGGGTTCCGATGCTGCGGTGCTCGCAACCGCTGACGAGTGGGGCTGTCAGCGGCTGTTCACCAGGGACGACGCACTACTCAGCTGCGACGCCCACTTCGGGTTCAAAATCAGCCACGCCGACGACCCCCCTGAGCCCGAGCCCGACCTGTTCACCGACGCGGAGGGGTAACCCGCTCAGCCCGCCATCACGGCGCGCAGGTCTTCGGGTATCGGCATCGGTGTCGTCAGTCCTGCCGCTGTGCGCCCGGTGTTGCCCTCGGGGTATCGGCCAGCAAGTGAGCCGGGGGCGGCGACGATGATCCGCACCACCTGGCCCAGAGCCTCGCGCCGGTCGCGCTGGCGCACGGCCAAGGCGAACATGGCGACATGGTTGCCAGTGTGCAGCCAGGGGTCGGGCTGGGAGACGATATGCGCCCGTTCGAGGTGACGCCAGCGAGCGTCGTCGCTGGCGGCGTTTCTCGCAGCCGTCATTTCGTCGCGGTAGACGGCTCGGGCTTGGTTGGTGATGCGGCTCATGGCGCTCCGTTCAGTCGTCGCAGCAGTCGCAGCCGGGTGCGTCCTCGCCAATGCGGGGTGCGGCGAGAATCGGTGAGGGGCAGCAGGTGTCGCCCTTCCACGCCTCGATGCCCTCTCGGACGGCGATGGCGGCGATGACGAGACCGGCGATCGGGTCGGCCCATGCCCAGCCGAACAGGCTGTTGAGCACCAGGCCGACGAGCAGCACCGCCGACAGGTAGGTGCACAGCAGCGTCTGCTTGGAATCGGCCACCGCCGACAGTGATCCGAGTTCGCGCCCGGCCCGGCGCTGCGCATACGACAACACCGGCATGATGACCAGGCTTAGCCCCGCCAAGATGATGCCGATGGTCGAGTGTTCGGCCTCGCTGACGCCGAGCAGGGCGCGTACTGCGTCGACCGTCACGTAGGTGGCAAGTCCGAAGAAGGAGAACGCGATGATGCGCAGCGCGATCTTCTCGCGGGCCTCGGGGTCGCGTCCGGCAAATTGCCAAGCGACCGCAGCCGCCGACGACACCTCAATCACCGAGTCGAGACCAAACCCGATGAGCGCCGTGGAGGACACCCGAGCGCCTTCGGAGATCGCCACGATGGCTTCGATGACGTTGTAGGAGATCGTCGCGGCGACGAACAGCCGGATGCGGCGCGTCAGCAGTGCCTTGCGAGCCTCGGTCAGCGTCGCACCGCCCGCCGGAGACCCCATTACGCGCACCCGCAGACACTGCCGTCTGGGCCGACGCAGCGGCATTCCGGGTCAACGGCCAGAACCAGGCCGAGCAGGTCATCGAGGGCGTGACCGATGCGTGCGTCGGCCAGTTCGTAGCGTGTGCGCCGACCTTGCGGCACCGCCACCACTAGCCCGCAACCACGCAGGCAGGCGAGGTGATTCGACAGCGTCTGGCGTGAGACGCCGATCTGGTCAGCGAGGTCAGCGGGATAGCTCGGGCTCGCGTTCAAGTTGAGCAGGATGCGGGTTCGGGTGACGTCCGACAGTGCGTGCCCGAAGCGGGCAAGGGCATCGGTGTGGGTGAGCGTCTGCACCCGCCCAACAGTACATCGAAACGTGTATTCATGGAAGTCTGTACTGCCGCCTGATGCGCGGTCGCTGTTCCCCGGTATCGGCGCCAACTCACCAATTCTGTAATGCCGTGTAATGGCGAGCGACACGCCGACAGTTAGGCCGATGAGCAATTCCCCTCACCCTAAAGCGGCGTCGACCGGCGTCTGACCAGCCGCGATGGCGCTGCACTTTAACACCTTTGTCGGGTGAAAAGCGTTGCTAAGCAACATCTTTGAGCTTTGTTACTGCACCCGCGAGTGACATGATGGCGGTATGACAGCCAGCACCGCGCACCCTGACCACCCCCGCACCCGCAGCATGGAGTCGTGGCGTGGCCGCAAGGCCGTGCTCGCCAGCCGGGGTGAGGTCGACGGTCCCCGCGTCGCGGAATGTGATGCGGCACTGGCGTGGTGGCGCATCCGCGCTCGCCTGATCGCGGACATGGACATCTCCGAAGAGCGCGCCGAATCGCTTGTGGACCTGATCGTGCCGCAAGCCGACGCCGAGCCGCCCGACGCTGCGGCGGGGAAGCACGCTGAGCCTATCGAGACCGACGCCCCACACGATGACGCGCCCGCGCCCGATTCGCCTGCGAGCGTTGCGCGGAGGCAGCCCGAACCGGCGTCCGACGCTGCGGTGGTGTCGTCGTGATCGCGATGCGTGACCCGGCCAAGCCCAAGCCTCACCGCCCGTCGAGAGGACGCCTCGCCATGAAGCAGGCCGAAGTTCGCCGCCGCCGTCGTGCTCACCTGCCCGTCGTCCACGACGGCAGTTGGTCGCTGCGCCGCGAGATCGCCGACGTGGCGGGGTCGCTCGCCACCCAGGTCGCGGCCTTGCCGAGTCCGGCGGGGGTTCGGCGGCAGGTGCTCGCGGTCGCCGACGCGGCGCATGAGGCGGCGGGCACTGTCACCGGCTGGCTGGCCGAGGTCGACGCTCGCCGACGCACCGAGCACCTGGCCGACGACGAGGGCAAGCGGAAGTACGCGATGACGACGTTGATCGACCTCGCCCCACGCCCGGCGCTGCCGGAGATCGCTGACGAGACGATCGCCGATGGTTCGTGGGCGGCTGCCCTGGTCGAGATGGTCGAGCCGCTGGATGCGGCGCTGCGTGACCTGCTGGCGCACGCCTTCCCGCCCGGCGCGCCGCCGTTGCGCGGGCAGCTGTCGCGGTCCGACCGGCTCGAACGCCTGCTGCGCGAGACGATCGACCGGGCCGCGCTGTCGCTGCAACGCGCCCTCGACGCCGCCGCCGAGCGGCAGACCGCCGCGCCGACCGCCAAGCCCGACCCTCGGGCTGAACTCGAAGCGATGGGAGTACGTCTGTGACCGTGCCTGTCACGCTCTACGACCAGCCCATCCCGGTGCCGTTCGAGCCGCCGTTGCTCAACCCGGCACCGATCGGGTTGTACGCGGCGACCACCTGGACCGAGATCGCGGCCAACTCGCCCTCGCGCCACCTCAACGGCGTCGAGGTGCGCCCGGTCGGCAACTACGCCGGACACGGCCAGTCCGGCATCTGGCCCAACGACTCCTGCGCCACCGGCACCGAGCCGGACCCGTTGCTGCGCAAGGAGGGTCTGCGCGCTGCGGGTCTGGACCCGTTCGAGTCGGTGACGGTCTGGGCCTACGACGAGTGCGACCTGACCGAGCCGAGCCGCGAGGAGGTGCAGTCTCGCGCCCTGCAGATCATGCGCCTTGAGGAGCAGGTCGCCGTCGAGCGCGAGTTCGCCGAGCGGATGAAGGCCGACGCCGGGGTGATCGACCAGACCGCCGACAGCTTCAAACTCGCTGTCGGCTACCTCGAAGGCGCACTCGCACTGACGAATACGGTCGGGTACTTCCACGCCGGGGCGCAGTGGGCCAGCCAGGAGTTCGGTCTGGTGATCAAGTCGGGCACGCGGTGGGTCAGCCCGCTCGGGCACACATGGGTGTTCGGCGGCGGCTACGTCGATGGCCTGGAAAACGTCATCATCGCGACCTCGCCGACGTACGGCTGGCGCGATCAGGTGCAGTTGCGCTCCGCGATTGACGAGCGGCGCAACACGTTCGCCGCCGTCGCCGAGCGCACGGTGCTGGTCGGCTATGAGCAGCTGATCGCCGCCGTGGAGATCGCGGCGTGACCGTGATGACCGCGACTGCCGAAACCAGCGCCGCGTCGTACGACGGGCCGACGTGCTGGCGCTGCGGAGGGCCGTGCGCGACTCACAAGGGGTCGGTACACGGCTGGACCTGCACGGCCTGCCTGCAGCGGTACCTGGACGAGTCCGCAGCGCGAGGCGACGCCCGCGACCGCAGAGACCGTCAAAAGCTGGCGCGCAAGCGGATCGAGAACAGCGACAACAACGACTTCTCTCCTCTGGATGGTGGGCGTCGAGGCGATGACTGATCTGAGCTATGTGCCGGGTCATCGCCTCGGCGTTCTACCGACCAAGCAATAACCGACCGAAAGGGATACACCCGATGACCACCAAGGCGGCGCGGCGACCGCTGACCCTCGCCGACCTGACCAACCGCGAGCGGGCGCACATCGCGGCCTGCTTCCATGAGGCGGGCCACGCGGTCACCTGCGCCGTGCTGGGCGGCGAGATTCACTCCGCCGTCGTGGCCGACAGCCGGGTGACCGGGCTGCAGGGGTTCACGACCTTCCGCCGGATGCCCGACACGATCGACGCCCGCGTGACCTTCGCGGGCAGTTTCGCCGAGGCGCGATGGCTCCACGGCCCGCGCCCGACGTCGGCACAGCTGCGCCGCCTGCGGTCACTCAACTGCAGCGACGACCGTCGGCTGTGCGAGGCGGGTGTGCGCGACATGTACGGCAACCCGACAGCGGAGGCGCGCAGTGCGGTGCCGCCGCTGATCGACCGCACCTGGCCTGCCGTCGTGCGCGTCGCGCAACAGCTTTTCTCGACCGGCGAGGCGACCCATGACGACGTGTGCAAGGCACTCGGCATCACCGACGGCGGTGGCCCGAGCAGCAGCCAGCTCGCCAGCCTCAAGGCCGGACTGCGCCGCGTGCCGCCGATCGCCACCGCCTGACTCACCGATCACCGCGCCGAGCCTCGGCGGCGCGATGACCGGGCAGCACGACAACCAACGACACCACCACCACCGAGGAGACCGACGTGACCACCATCGAGCGCCGCCCCGGCAACCGCCGTCTCGACTACCTGCCCGACTACTGCCCGCGCTGCAACCCGGCGGGCGAGTGCGCCGACAGGCCGCTTCGGTTGGCCTCGCTGACCGAGCCGATCTTGATCACTTGGAACGGCGGTCGGCGGCTGCTTTGCCGCTATCGCTGCAGCTGCGGGCATGAGTGGACACGCACCGACCTGTGGACCGCCAAGCAGGCCGGTCTCGACCCGCAAAGGAGCGCCGCATGAGCACCACGACCGCCGACCCGGCTCCGCTCACCGCCGCCCGCGTCCTGCGGGCCGATCGAGGCCGGCAACGGCCCAGCAACCCCGCCGATCTAGCGCGGCGGCTCGACCCGAGGTTCGTTGTCACGCCGACGATTCGGCTGCTGTCCGACATCGCCGTCCGCGCTGTCGAGGAGCCGGACTGCCGCGACATCGTGACAACCCCGCCGCGCACCGGAAAATCCCGGCTGCTGGCGGTGTGGGAGGTGGTGTGGGCGCTGATGCGCAACCCCGACCTGCAGATCGTGCTCGTCAGCTACAGCGACGAACTCGCCCAGGCGCACAGCCGCGAGGCGCGCCAGCTCATCAACGAGCACGCCGACTACCTCGGGTTCCGCCTGTCGACCGATAAGACGGCGGTGGGCCGGTGGCGGGTCGAGGGCCACGCGGGCGGGCTGCTGGCGACCGGGATCAACAGCGGCGTAACGGGATTCGGTGCCGACCTCATGGTGATTGACGACCCGGTGAAGGACGCCGCCGAGGCCGACAGCGCCGCGCACCGCCGCCGCGTGATCACCGAGTACCGCTCGACGCTGGCGACCCGCGTGCATCCCGGCGGGTCGGTGCTGCTGGTGATGACGCGGTGGCACGAACGCGACCTCGCCGGAGAACTGCTCGACGCCGAACCCGACGTCTGGACCCACACCAACGTGCCCGCCGTCGCCGAGACCGGCGTTCCCGACGTGCTGGGCCGCGCCTCCGGCGTCGCGATGACATCGGCGCTGGGCTTCACCGCTGATCACTTCGCCGCCGCTCGACGCACCTCCGGTGAGCGCGCCTGGTACGCGCTGTACGAGGGCGTGCCCTCGGCACCGGAAGGTGGCCTCGTCAAGCGCGAGTGGCTGGACCAGTGGCGGCTGCCCGCTGCACCGAGCGGCGCGGTCAAGACGGTGATCGGGGTCGACCCCGCCGACTCCGGCTCCGGCGACAGCTGCGGCATCGTGGCCGCGAGCCTCACCGCTGAGGGCGTGGTGGCGGTGATCGCCGACGTCTCGGCGCAGATGACCTCCGACCAATGGGCCAGGGCCGCTGTCGATCTGGCGGTCGACGTCGGCGCATCGGAGATCGCCGTCGAAGGCTTCTCCGCCCGCGAGACCTACCGCCGGGTGGTCAACGACGCGCTACGCCGGGCCAAGCTCACCCGCCCGATCAACGTCACCACCTGGCCTCCCAAGGGCAGCGGGCGCGGTGGCGGCGACGCGCTGGCCCGCTCGGCGGCGCTGCTGCAGGGTCTCGAAGTCGGCACCACCCGCATCGCCGGGCATCTGCCCGCACTCGAACAGGCGGCGGTCACCTGGCAGGCCGGGCAGCACCAGCCCGACAGCCTCGCCGCCGTCGTCGTGGCTCACGACGTGCTGGTGCACTCGATCGGCAAGCAGTGGAGCTTCGCGTCGCCGCTGGACGCCGCCCGCCGCGCTCGCGAGGGCACGATCACGTCGACTCCGGCGTGGATGCGTCGGACGATTCCTGGATAGCGACCGGGCGCAGCAACTCGCGTAGACGGGCACGCTGCTCGGGCGTGAGCGGTGGGGCGGCGTCGACTATCCGCTTGATGTACTCGCGGTGGTCGTCGGACGGCACGGCGAGACCCCCTTATAGCCCGGATATAGCCCGGCATAGGTGAAAACCCACATCTACATGGTGCCCCCGGCAGGATTCGAACCTGCGACACCCGCTTTAGGAGAGCGGTGCTCTATCCCCTGAGCTACGAGGGCTGACGTCTGTGCAGCTTACCGGGGACGCAGGTCCGGCCGACACCGGCTCGGTGCTCAGGCGGTCGCACCGGCCGGCACCCGCGGTACCTCCAGCCCGAAGTGTTCGCGCAGGGTGCTGCCCTCGTACTCGGTGCGGAACAGGCCCCGCCGCTGCAGGATGGGCACCACCTGCTCGACGAAGTCGAGGGTGCCCTTCGGGTGCAGCGGCACCAGGATGTTGAACCCGTCGGCCGCCCCGGCCCGGAACCAGCGCTCCAGCTCGTCGGCGATCTGTTCGGCCGAGCCGGCGATGGTCCAGTGCACGTTGCGCAGGCCCTTCTCCACCTTGATCGCCAGCTGCCGGATAGTCAGGTTCTCGTCGCGGACCCAGGTGCGCAGCCGGTTGAGCCGGCTCAGCCCGTCCTTCCAGCGGCTCGGGTCGGGGAACAGCTCCTCGGGGAACGGGGCGTCGAGGTCGTAGCCGGTGAAGTCGCAGCCCAGCTCGTCGGCCAGCTGCCCGATGACGTCGACGTTCTTGACCGCCAGGTCCTCCAGCTCGGCCTCCAGCGCCTTGCCCTCGGCCTCGGTGGACCCGACGTAGGGGATCACCCCGGGCAGGATCTTGATCGACCCCTCCGGCCGGCCGAGCCGGCGGGCCCGGGCCTTGACGTCGTTGTAGAACTCCAGGCCGTTGGGGATGGTCGAGGACCCGGTGTAGACGGCCTCGGCGCGCAGCGCGGCCATGTGCCGGCCCCGGTCCGACGCCCCGGCCTGCACCAGCACCGGATGGCCCTGCGGCGACGGCGGGATCGGCAGCCGGCCGGACACGTCGAAGAACCGGCCGTGGTGCTCGACGTGCTCGCCGGACCACAGCCCGACCACCACGTCGACGAACTCGGCGGCGCGGTCGTAGCGCAGCTCGAAGTCGGGGTGGCCGGCGAACCCGAAGTTGCGGGCGATGACGTCTCCGGAGGAGGTGACGAAGTTCATCGCGGCCCGGCCGCCGGACAGCTGGTCCAGCGAGGCGAACCGCAGCGCCACGTCGTAGGGGTCGTTGTAGGTGGTCGACACGGTGCCGATCAGCCCGATCCGCTCGGTGTGCGCGGCCAGCGCCGAAAGCAGGGTGAGCGGCTCGTTGCTCATCGCCAGCGGCTCGCGCTCGCTGTACACCTTGGGGCTGTCGGCCAGGAACACCGCGTCGAGCTTGGCCCGCTCGGCGGCCTGGACGATCTCGACGTAGTACGGCAGCGTCCACACCTCGGTGGGCCGGGCGGTGGGGTGGCGCCAGGCCGCGCGGTGGAACCCGATGCCGCGCAGGTTCAGGTTCAGGTGCATCTGTCGCTCGGTCATGACAGGACTCCGACGGGCCGGGCGGCCAGCCCGAGGTGGCCGCGCAGGGTGGATGTCTGGTACTGCCGGCGGGCCAGGCCGAGTTCGCGCAGCCCCGGCAGCACGGTGTCGACGAAGTGCTCGGTCTCGGTGGCGGTCAGCCGCAGCAGCCAGCCGTCGATCTCACCGCGCCGCACCGGCCCGGCCAGTGCCGCGACGTCGAGCGAATCGGCCTCGCGCACCGTCACCGCCGGCCCGGCCAGCCGTCCCCGGTCCGGCCCGACGATCGCGACATCGGCGTGCCGCGAGGCGAATTCGGCGGCATCGGGGCCGTCGGCGCGGACGATCAGAGGCGGGTGCAGCTGCGGGGTGCGCGGCAGGTTCAGCGGCCCGGCCACCCGGAAGTAGCTGCCCTCGTGGTCGATGGCGTGCAGCCGCGAATTGTCCACGTACACACCGGACTCCTTGTCGGCGACGACGGCCCCGTCCTCCCAGCTCTCCCACAGCCGCTGCAGCACACAGACGAACTCCGCGGCACGATCCCAGCGTTCGTCCTCCGGGGTGGTGGGGGCGTGCAGCGCCGGGTCGGAGTCCTCGGCCGCGCCGATCAGCCGCCACCCGGCCCGCCCGCCGGAGAAGTTGTCCAGGGTGGCGAGCACCCGGGCGGTGTTGTACGGCGCGACGTACTGCGCCGACACCGGCACCACCAGCCCGATGCGGCTGGTGCGGGCGGCCAGGTTGGCCAGTGCGGTGGTGGGTTCGACCGGCACGCCGGGCCCGGGCAGCGGGCCGAGCACCGCGTCGAAGCCACCCCGTTCGGCGGCCTGCGCGGCGCGGTACAGCCAGGACAGGTCGGTGCCGGCGTCGGTGTCGGGCTCGGGTTGCAGCAACAGTCGGATCGACGGACTCATGACTGCCCCTCGGTCGGGCCGAGCACCTCGGTGGCCAGCTGCGCCAGCACCGTGTCCTCGGCGGGCGGATTGTGCAGCGCCACCCGCAGATCGCGGTAGTAGCGCTGGATCGGTGAGCTCAGCCGCATCGACGCCGCGCCGATCAACTGCCCGCACTGGTCCACCACGGCGCTGGCGTACCGGTGCACCAGCACCTTGACCGCGCCCGCCCGCGCCGGGGTGAGGGTGCCGGCCTCGGCGGTGCGCAGCGCGTCGTCGAGCAGTGCCCGGGCAGTGAGGAGCTTCAGCTCGGCGCGGGCCGCGCGGTCGCGGATGCGCTCGGTGTGTTTCAGCAGGCCGGGCCGGCCGTCGGTGCGCGGGCCGTCGGCGAACCGCAGCGCCTCCGCACGGGCCGCCTCGGCCACCCCGAGGTGCATCGAGGCGAGCATGAGCGGCCACCAGACCGGCTGGGTGACGTCGGCGGCGCGGCCGTCGGCCTCGACGGTCTCGACCAGCGCGTCCTCGTCCACCCGCACCCCGTCCAGCCGCAGGTCCTGGCTGTCGGAGCCGCGCAGCCCGGCGGCGTCCCAGGCCTCGATCACGGTCAGGCCCGGGCTGGTTCGGGGCACCAGGAAGTGTCCGCGCCGGCCGCTGCCGTCGGCCAGGGTGGCGACGATGACGATGGTGCCCGCCGCCCGCGCCCCGGTGGCGTAGGACTTGGCGCCGTCGAGCCGCCAGCCGCCGTCGGCGGTGCGGGTGGCGGTGGTGCGGATCGGGGCGCCCCGGCTCGGGGCGCCGCTGCGCTGCTCGCTGGCCACCAGCGCGACCAGCTCGCGGTCGGCGAGGATCCGGGCGGCCAGCTTCTCCACCGCCGGGGTGCGGGCCTCGGGCCGGGCGAACAGCCGGGTGGTGTGGATGTAGTGCATCGCCAGCACCAGCCCGGTGGAGGCGTCGCCGGCGGCGATCTCGCGCACCGCGGCCGACGCGGCGACGATGCCCGCGCCCGGCCCGCCCAGGTCGGTGGGCACGGTGAGCTCGGGCAGTTCGGTGGCGCGCAGGTCGGTGAAGTTCTCCGGCACGAACCCGCCGTCCCAGTCGCCCGCCGCGCGGGCGGCGATCGCCTCGCGCACCCGCCGGGCCGCCTCGAGGTTCACCGGCCCACCTCCGTGCGGGCCCGCCCGGGCACCGCGGCGATGAGCTCGCGGGTGTAGTCGTGCCGCGGGGCGTCGAAGACCTGCGCGGTNGGGCCCTGCTCCACCAGTCGGCCGCGGCGCAGCACCCCGATCTCATCGGAGATCTGCCGCACCACCGCGAAGTCGTGCGAGATGAACAGGTAGGCCAGGCCGAGATCCTGTTGCAGCCGCACCAGCAGCCGCAGGATCTGGTCCTGCACCGAGACGTCGAGCGCCGAGACCGGCTCGTCGAGCACCAACAGCTCCGGCTGCAGCGCCAGCGCCCGCGCGATCGCCACCCGCTGCCGCTGCCCACCGGACAACTCGGCGGCCCGGCGCCGGGCGGTGGCCGCCGGCAGCGCGACCTGATCGAGCAGCTCGGCCACCCGGCGCTGCCGGGCCGCCTTGTCGCCGATGCCGAAGGCACGCAACGGTTCGGCGATCACCTCGTCGATGCGCAGCCGGGGATCCAGGGACGCGTACGGGTTCTGGTACACCAGCTGCACCCGGCGGCGCAGCTCGCGCAGTGCCCGCCCGCGCAGCCGGGTGATGTCGGTGCCGTCGAAGCACACCCGGCCGCGGTCGGGATCCTCCAGGCGCATGGCGATCCGCGCCAGGGTCGACTTCCCGGAACCGGATTCGCCGATCAGGCTGTAGGTGCGGCCGCGCCGCACGGTCAGCGACACGTCGTCGACGGCGGTCGTCTGCTCGCGGCTGCCGGGCAGATCGAACCGCTTGCCGATGTGCTCCAGCCGCAGCAGCTCGCGCGCGTCGTCCAGCGTCCGGGTACCCACCAGCGAGCCGTCGGACAGGCTGGGCGCGGCGGCCAGCAGGCTGCGCGTGTAGGGCTGCGACGGTGCGCCGAGAACCGCTGCGGTGCTCCCGGATTCGACGACCCGCCCGTGGCGCATCACGACGATCCGGTCGGCGCGGTCGGCGGCCACCGCCAGGTCGTGGGTGATGAGCAGCACCGCGGTGTTGTCCTCGGCGGTCAGGCGCTGCAGGTGGTCGAGCACCCGCTTCTGCACGGTGACGTCCAGCGCGCTGGTCGGCTCGTCGGCGATCACCAGCTTCGGCCGGCAGGCCAGCGCGATGCCGATCAGCACCCGCTGTTTCATCCCGCCGGACAGTTCGTGCGGGTACTGGCGGGCCCGGGCCCGCGGGTGGGAGAGCCCGGCCCGCTCCAGGATCTGGACGGCCAGCTCGGCGGCCTCCCGCCGGCCGGCCAGGCCGTGTACCCGCAGCACCTCGGCCACCTGCTCGCCGATCCGCTNGACCGGGTTCAGCGCCAGGTTGGGATCCTGTGGTACGAAGCCGATCTCGGCGCCGCGGATACCCCGCAGCACCCGCTCCGGGGCGCGGGCGAGCTCGCGGCCGGCGAAGGTGATCGACCCGGCGGTCACCGCACCGCCGGCGGGCAGCAGCCCGATCACCGACTGCGCGGTGGTCGACTTGCCCGACCCGGACTCGCCGACCAGGGCCACCACCTCGCCGGGCCGCAGTTCGAGGTCCACCCCGCGCACCGCGTCGACCTCGACGCCGTGGGCACGGTAGGTGACGTGCAGGCCGGACAGGGTCAGCAGGGGAGCGCTCACCGGGACCACCCCAGCCCGTCGAGCGCGCGGGCGATCCGGTTGGCCGACAGCACCGCCAGCGCGATCACCAGCCCGGGCAGCGTGGTCAGCCACCAGGCGGTGACCATGTAGTTGCGGCCCTCGGCGACCAGCGCGCCCCACTCCGGCGCCGGTGGCGGCGCCCCGAACCCGAGGAAGCTCAGCGACGACACCGCCAGGATCGCGGTGCCGAACTCCAGCGCCGCCAGCACCAGCACCGAGCCCACCGAGTGCGGCAGCACGTGCCGCCACAGGATGGCCGGGCGGCGCACCCCGCACACCGCGGCGGCCTCGACGAAGGTCTGGGTCCGGGTGCGCAGCACGTCGGAGCGGATCAGCCGGGCGAAGCTGGCCACCGAGGCCACCCCGACCGCGATCGCGACGTTGACGGTGCCGAACCCGAGCACGGTGACCACCGCCAGCGACAGCAGCAGGCCCGGAATGGACAGCAGCACGTCGACGAACCGCATGATCACCTCGTCGACCCGGCCGCCGACGAAGCCGGACACCACCCCGATCGCCGACCCGGCGAACAGCCCGACCGCCACCGCGATCGCGGTGGCCTGCAGCGACAGCGCGGTGCCGTACACCACCCGGGAAAACACGTCGCGGCCGAGATGGTCGGTGCCGAACAGGTATTCACCACCCGGCGGGCGCAGCTTGTCGCGCGGCACCCCGACCAGCGGGTCGTGGTCGGTGAACAGCTCCGGCAGCAGCGCCCAGCCCAACACCAGCGCCAGGAACAGCACCGAGGCCACCAGCCCGGGCTTGCGCAGCGCCGCCACCAGCGGGCCGCGCAGCCGCTGCCCGCGGGAGCGCACCCGGATCCGGTCGTCGGCGGGGTGCTCGGGTGCCTCGACCGGTTGCGGGGCCGGGCCGACATCGAGCAGCGTCACGACGCATCACCTCCCAGCGACACCGGCGCCACCCGGGCGATCCGTGGGTCCAGCAGCGGGTAGACGATGTCGACGAGCAGGTTGACCACCACGAAGATCGCCGCGGCCAGCACCACCAGCGCCAGCAGGGTGGGGATGTCCTGTTCGGTCACCGCCTGCTCGGTCAGCCGGCCGATGCCGTGGCGGCTGAACACCGTCTCCACCACCACCGCGCCGGCCAGCAGATTGCCGAACGTGATGCCGACGATGGTCAGCACCGGGATGGCGGCGTTGCGCAGCGCGTGGTGCAACAGGATCCGGCCGCGCGGAACGCCTTTGGCGTTTGCGGTGTCGATGTAGGGCTGCGCCCAGGCGGCGGCCAGGTTCTTGGCGAGCAGCTGTGCGAACACCGCCGAGGTGGGCACGGCCAGGGTGACCGCGGGCAGCACCAGCGAGGCGAACCCCTTGTTGCCGGTGGCGGGGAACCACCCGGTGCCGAAGGAGAAGAGCTGCAACAGGATCAGCCCGATCCAGAACGTCGGCACCGACACCCCGACCGGCGGCAGCGAAAGCAGGAACTGCCGCAGCCACCGGGCCCGGGTGTAGGTGGCGGTCAGCGCCAGGGCCGCGCCCGACAGCACCGACAGCGCGAACGCGAACAGCGCCAGCTGCAGGGTGTGCGGCAGCGCCTCGGCGATCAGCGTGGTCACCTTCTCGTGGGTGGGCACCGAGTGCCCGAAGTCGCCGCGCAGCACATCGCCGAGGGTGTAGAGGTACTGCAGCAGCACCGGCTGGTCCAGGTGGTGCTCGGCGCGCAGCGCGGCGATCGCCGCCGGGTCCACGGCGGTCTGGTCACCGNCGGCGTGCAGCATGATCTCCACCGGGTCGCTGGGCAGCAGGTACAGCACGACGAACGTCAGGGTGAATGCCGCCCACAGCACGACCACGCCCTGCGCCGCACGGCGCGCCAGGTACCCGAGCCGCCCGGTCATGACGAGGTGTCNGTGATCCAGGCGTCGTAGAGGACGGTCGCGCCGTACGGGTTGATGGTGACCCCGTGCACGTTCGGCGCCACGCCGACGGCCTTGGTCTGCTCCCGCACCGGGATCCAGTAGCCGTCGCGCACCAGCAGCTCCTGCAGGTCGGCCGCGGCCCGCACCCGCTCCTCGTCGGTGGCGGCCAGGTTCAGCCGGTTGGCGGCGTCCTCCAGCGGCACCTGCAGCGAGCCGGACAGCGCCGGGTTGGTGTTCAGGAACAGCCCGGCCAGGAAGTCGACGTCCTTCGACGGGCCGCTGCCGGCCAGGAAGTCGTAGCCGCCCTCGGCCTTGTTGTTCATCAGCTGGGCGTACTCGGCCTGGGTGACCGGCAGGATCTGCATGTCGATGCCCACCCGCTTGAGCTGCTGCTGGATCAGCTCGAGCTCCTGCTGGGTGGCGCCCTGGCTGGAACCGCTGACGAGCATCACCTTCGGCGCGAGCCGGCGGCCGTCCTTGACCCACACCCCGTCCGGGCCCTTGGTCCAGCCGTTGTCGGCCAGCAGCCGCTGCGCCCCGTCCGGGTCGTAGGCCAGGTACTCCGAGACGTCGGTGTACAGCGGCGTGTTCGCGGCGATCGCGCTGGTCGGGACGGTGTAGCGGTCGTTGTAGAGGGTGTCGCGGATCTCCTCGCGGTCGATCGAGCGCTGGATGGCCTGCCGCACCACGGTGTCCCCNCCGAGCGGGCTGAGCGGGTTCTGCCGNAGGCCCGGAACGAGATTGGGCACCACACCGGTCAGCAGCGTCGCGCCCTGGGCGACCAGGTTGTCCTGGTCGACCACCGGGACGTCGTCGACGACGTCGAACTGCCCGGACAGCAGCCCGCCGACCCGCACCCCGGACTCCGGCACCACCTCGAACACGATCCGGTCCAGGTAGGCCGGGCCGTTGTGCTCGGTCACCCCGGCCGGGGCCCAGTCGTAGTCGTCGCGGCGGTCCAGCGTGATGCGCTGCTGGTTGACCACCTCGGTGATGACGAAGGGTCCGGTGCCGATGAGGGTCTTGCCGGCGCAGCGGTCCTCCAGCGAGGACTGCAAGGTCGCCGGGGCGTAGATGTTGAAGTACGGGTCGGAGATGTTGCGCAGGAAGCCGAGTTCGGGCTCGGCGAACCGCACCCGCACGGTCCGCTCGTCGACGACGTCGGTGCCCAGGTAGGTGTTGAGCGCGCTGATCACCTGGGTTTCGGCCTTGGCGCTGCCGGTGATCTCCTTGAGGTTGTCGAAGTTGGCCTTGACCACCTCGGCGGTCAGCGGGGTGCCGTCGGAGAAGGTCACGCCCTCGCGCAGCACCAGGGTGATGGCCTTGGCGCCGGGCTCGATCTCCCAGTGCTCGGCCAGCCGGGGGATCACCTCCCCGGTGCTGCGGTCCTGGTCGGTCAGCGTTTCGGCGTAGTGCTCGGAGGCGCTCAGGCCGCGGGCCCGCAGGGCCGGGTCGACGCAGCGGGGCCACTCGGACAGCGCGTAGGTCAGGGTGCCGCCGCTGACCGGCTCGCCGGCGTCGCCGCTGGTGGCGGTGTTCGAACCGGAGCAGGCCGCCAGGGTCAGGGCCGCGGCGGCGAACAGAACGGGGATGGCGGGGGTGCGGATCATCGATGGGTCCAGGTGGATTCGTTCGGGGCGGGGGATTTCGGGCGGGGGATCAGCCGTAGATCTCGTTGACCAGCGGGATGTGGTCGGGGTTGAGCAGCGTGCGCGACGCGTAGCCGAGGCTGCGGCCGAGCTCGGTGGAGGCGCGCAGCTCCTCGAGGGTGCCGCCGGGCGGGAAGGTGACCTGCACCGGTCCGGGCAGCCCGGCGGCCCGGGCGGCCAGCACGATCTGGGCGCGGGAGGCGAACAGGCCCTCGTCGGTGGTGGTGGCCAGATCGCGCTTGAGGTCGCCCTCGCCCAGTCCGATCGACTCCACCAGGTGGGTGGCCCGGGCCAGCTGCGGGCCGGCCAGTACCCCGGCGGCGGTCTCCACCATCACCTGCAGGCCGATCACCTTCACGATGCCCCGCTCGGCCCGGCGCCGGTCGAGTTCGCGGGCGATGGTGCGGATGTCGTCGGGGTTCTCGGACTTGGGCACCCGCACCGCGGCCAGGCCCGGGCCGACGATCGCGTCGAGATCCTCGGCGAGCACGCCCGCACGCAGCGAGTTGATGCGCACCAGCACGGGTTTGGGCGGCGTCCCGGCGACCACCTCGCCGACGAGCTTGCGGCCCAGCGGTTTCTGGTCCGGCGGGGTGAGATCCTCCAGGTCGAAGACCACGGCGTCGGCGTCGCCACCGCGATGAACTGGGCCTGCGACACCGCGAGGCTGGCCTGCAGCAGCGCCTCCTGCTCGGCGGCCGAGCCGATCGGGGTGTCGTCGACGCGGTCGATG